>X108_Striped_Desert_Hamster__coassemble_136_pt1 | contig 20930 bp, 16 predicted proteins | sample X108_Striped_Desert_Hamster__metabat2_low_PE_001 | metagenome-assembled genome bin X108_Striped_Desert_Hamster | reverse complement strand
CTTTACTACCGAGGCCAGAGCACTGTAGGTCATGGCGAAACCTCCGTTGCGCCGGCCTTCGAACTGATGTGTCAGCAGACGGAATGAGTTGGCATTTCCCTCGAAATTTGCAAAGTCTGCCCACTGGCGTGGAGTAAGACGTTGCTTAAGGGTGATTCCCGCGCCTTCTGTAAAGAAGGTGGATATGGTCTTTTCTCCATTATGACCGAAGGGTGGATTCCCAAGGTCGTGGGCAAGACATGCTGTCGCCACTATGTCGCCGATATCCCTTAGTTTCATGACCCATGGCTTTTCCTTATGGCGGTTCATGAGGATATTCGCGGCCTCATTGGCCATGGATCTGCCTACTGATGATACCTCCAGGCTGTGGGTCAGTCGGTTGTGGACGAATATTGAACCCGGAAGCGGAAATACCTGCGTCTTGTTTTGCAGCCGTCTGAAGGGTGATGAGAAAATAAGCCGGTCATAATCGCGTTGAAAGTCAGACCGTGTATGTGGCTGCGGGTCGTGATATTGTTCCAGACCTAACCGTTTGTCGGATATGAGAGTGTTCCAGTCCATATCGCAAATTTAATAAAATCCTCAGATTATTCATGTATCATGGGGGAAAAGGTGAAAAACGCATGACTAATTTTAACTTTTAACTTTTATATTTTAACTTTTTTTTGTAATTTTGCACGGTTTTTCTAATCATTGTATGATACATATCACTCAATTGAAAAATAGATTATGTATTGCGGCGTGTGCCGTGAGTGCTCCCGCATTGCTTGTGGCGGTGTCAGCCTGTGGTAATCAGAAGGTTGTGGCAGATAATGATTCTTTGCCACAGCACTATGAATCCTTTCACGCCGACAATGACATAGCCATGACAGTAAGGTCTCTGGTCGATGCGGTCAGGGTAGGCGAGCAGCTTGATTCCGCCATCTATAATTTTACCGGTATCCTGACCGACGGTCAGGGCACTCCTCTTTATACGGATGTGGAGGGTGCTCCCGGAGAGTGGAGTGTCAGGGTAGAGTCGACTGACGACGCATGCATAAGGAATCTTTATGTCGGCGACCTGATGTCGGACGATTTGCAGTCATACATACTTAACTCCCTCAACCTTAATAATGCGGATCTTGTCACCGCTTACGCAAATCCTGATAATGAGGAGGAAATCATACGTCTTTTCGATATTGGCGATGTCAAGATCTCGTTTGCTACGGCACCCGCTATGACATCTTCTGGGCTACAGGGGTCACTGATGACAATTCGTGTAAATCATTGAGCGTCTCCCTGTCGTGATGCCATGGTGCGCAGTATCGACTGGCCGAACCTGCACTTCAGGCATTCATGACGGTCGCAGTATTCCTTTCTAAGATGAATCAGGGCCTGACTTCCGGAGGCATCCTTTGGAGTGAACCCGAGTGTCTGCCAGTCTCGCACAATGCTGTTGCGTTCAGCCGGAAGAGTGGTTAGAAGATCTATTGCGGATTCCTTAATGTCGTGGTCGCAATGCAGTAATCCGTAGGTGTAAAGCAGCGGTGCTGCTACGTTGGTCAGCAATACGTTTATGCTCTGGTCCGAAAGCGATGATGGTCTTGCCTCTGTCTGTGGGTGGCCACCGAAAGTCATCCTGTTACTCCAGTATGTATCTACTTTCCATCTGAAAAGCGGACGCAGCCGTTCGTCATCACCTCCTGCCGTAAGTATTCTGTCAAGAAGGTCTGGAGTATCTGCCATTGCCTTGGCGAGCAGTGCTATTCTACGGTATGGCAGGTTCTGGGGTCTTGTCCTCGAGAATTTCCATGACGTGCATGATATTGGATGCAGTGAATATTTTCGTGACAGGAACTGATACTCACGACACATAAGCTGAAAACGTCTGTCGTCGGTATGGAGTGTGCTGTCGAGCAATCCCGCTTGTCCGAAAAATATGGCTTCCATCTGCAGGATATTGTCGCTGTGTCGTCGGAGATGGTTGAGGTTCAGGCTTCTCGCGAGCATCTCAAAGGGCTGGCTGTTAAGTCCGAATCCCATACCGCGGGCCAGTGTGATGAAGCATGTCGCGTTCCAGTCTCCATTGTGACTGCTGAGTATCTCTTCTATTCTTGCCGCTTTCTGCTGGATTCGTTCTATAGCGAGTCTTTCCAGCCAGTCGGTTCGTCTTATGGGGGCTACTTTGCTGATAGTCGATGCGCAGCGGATTTCCGGAACCGATGATGTGAGGTATCCGAATGTCCGGTAAAAGTTTTTCGGTAGTGAGATCGCCATCTGCGGAATCTCACTGCCGTCTCGTCGCTTTATGACAGTGTCGTTGACCGACACCACGTGGAGTATGATATTGTCATATGCCGGGTCGGAGTCATGGCCATGTCTGTGCCAGTCAGATGCCTTTATGTGCATCTCGATATTCCCCGCCCATATGCGGTCGCCTATCTTGATTTTTGCGTTGAAGAAATCGGGTCCCGAATTGCGGTTGAGGATTCCGGGATCTATGACGCGTACTCTTTCGCCGCTGACGAGAGTCAGCGGCAAGCCGAGCATTCTGCCTGACCAGAGCAATTGGAATATCTCTTCCACGATTCGGAGCTTGCGTCTGTTGTTATGACTGAATCTTGAATCTGTAAGTTATCTGATGGTTAGAACCTGTAGGAGATTCTGAAGTCAATGGTGGGGTATACAGCAATAGCCTTCATCAATCCCATGTATGAGTCTACCTTGCCTCTCAGGTTGTCCAGGTCATTCAGTACGGTACCGTCATGGGTGGTTACCTTAGGTACGCCTCCCCACATCTGCACTCCGGCATCGAATGATGCCTGCCATTTGCCGTCTTCGCTGAGTGCTCCGCCGTAGCCGAATCCGATATAGGGACGGAAACGGTTTACAATAGCCTTTGCGCTTACCGTGCCATCCTTGTCAGGCATCATCATGTATGGAGTGCCGTCTTTGTGGTCGCCCACATGCACTCCGAGTTTACCGAGGCTGAGCATCTTTTGTTGTAGTTGTTCTGCCACTTCATAATCGAGATAGACATCTCCGAAGATTGGCTCCTCATCTATTTTATCCAGAAAATCGTCAGCAGTAATGCCGTTATACATACGGTCATATATGTTAAGCGCGAGAAGCGACGGCATTTCGGTCATCTTGTTGAGGCTCTTGCCTACGGAATTGCCTCCGATGAAAAAGCCTGCCGTGAAATGCCAGTGCCTGTTGTTGCGGAAAGGATAGACGTCGACCATAAGGCGAAAGGTAGTCATGGTGGGCTTGGATTCCATTTCGATTTCCTTGTCAATTGTCATGCCTGATATCTTGTACATAAGTTCCTGGATTCGGTCGAACTTATTGTTGATTTGTCCGTCAACGTAACTGTCCATACTGAAGTTCATCGGGATGGTAAACGGAGGCATCCAGTCAAACCCGACTCGCAGTTTCGTCCATTCCGTTATGGGTGAGGCAAGTTCGAGACCAAGTCCTGTAGTGCCTATGTTTGCGGCAATCTCGACGGTGTTGAGAATGCCGTTCTTTTTCATCTGTGCGAACAGGCCTGATTCCTCACCTGTCGATATGTTTTTATTTCGGGAGGAATATGAGGTGCTGTACTGGGCAAAAGCCGCCATTGGTAGCAAGGCGCATGCAATAGCGATGATTCTGGTGAATGATTTCATCTTTTTCGTCTGTTGTGTTTTCAAACTGCAAAAATAGTTATTTTTTTTCGTTTTATTATACTAAAACTCAAAAAACGATAAAAATTTTGCCCTGTTCAATATTTTTCAGGCCATAAGTGTTAATTACTATAGTATGATAAGCAAGAATAAGCCTAACTGGCAACCCGACCGCATCATGCGGCGTGAGAATAGGAGTGAGGAGTCTGTCGGCTTGATGGACTTCGCATTCACCATGCTCCCCGATGCAAAAAGGAGCGATATTAAGAAGTGGCTTAAATTCGGCCATTTTGCTGTGGACGGACACGTGGTCAATGCTTTTGACGCTCCTGTTCCTTCTGGTGCGGCAGTGGAGTTGAACTTCACGCGTCCTTTTGTGGTTTTTTCTCATCCCCGCCTCCGGATTGTCTATGAGGATGATGATATAATAGTGATAGATAAGGGTTATGGCCTGCTGTCGGTGGGCACAGACTCGTCTAAGAAAAGCGACGTGGAGACAGCCTATAGTATCTTGCGCGATTATGTCAAGTCCGTTCATCCTGCCAATAAGATTTTCATTGTCCATCGTCTTGACCGAGAGACTTCCGGACTGATGGTGTTTGCCAAAAATGTTGAGGCAAAGGAAAATCTGCAGCACAACTGGAACAATATGGTGCTCGAACGCAGGTATGTGGCGCTGCTCGATGGCGAACTGGAAGAGCAGTCCGGTGTGATCAGGACTCATCTGGCGGAGACTTCAAGGCATGAGGTGTATAGCACGGACGATGAAAAAGAGGGGAAACTCGCGGTCACCCGTTATCGTGTGCGTCGCAAGGGAAAGGGCAGGACTCTCGCGGAGTTCTCTCTTGATACCGGTCGTAAGAACCAGATCCGTGTGCACGCGAAAGATCTTGGTTGTCCTATAAGCGGCGATAAGCGGTATGGCAACGGTTCCGGACCGCTGCATCGCCTCGCCTTGCATGCGGAGACATTGCGTTTTGCGCATCCCATTACTCGCAAGGATATGAATTTCATCAGCCCAGTGCCTTCTCAATTCTATCGATATGTCTGACCATTACGATTATATGCCCGGAGTCCGAGAAAGGGCTTCTGTCACTGACCATGCTTCATATATGCCCGGAAACTCGACTGCACAGTCGGGATCTGAAGATCCGTCTGTGGCAGGTGAGGATTCCGGAGCCGGTGTCAGGGTTCCCCAGGGCGTCGGGCCGGATGATGCGGTGGACTGCAATACCGCGGTGCATGACGCAGCAGGACGGGAACGACGGCCTGACGTAGCGGACGACGTCATCGAAGACACGTCAGTGGAGAAGGCAATATCGCGGTTCGCAAATCTCATATCATGGATTTTTGTTCCGTTGCTTATGCCGGTCTATGGCATTATATTGATTTTCTCGCTATCGTTCCTTTCGATGACGACATTCAATACAAAACTTGTCTTTACATTGATTGTCTTCGGTGCCAATTTTCTGGTACCGATGCTTGCGGTGCTTCTTCTTAAGAAGATGGGTCTGGTAGAAGATGTCGGACTTAATGGCCGTAAGGAACGTCTGATTCCGTATATCATAAGTATATTGTGCCTGCTCGGTACCGGCTTTTTTCTGTATATGAAGAGTGCGCCATTATGGGTGGCCATGTTCTTTGCTGGAGGTGCTCTTGCGGCAGTCATCAATCTGATTGTCAATTTCAAATGGAAAATAAGCGCCCATGCCGCCGGTATTGCCGGTATAGTGGCGATGCTTATCCAGATCATGAAGGAAGGAGTGCCTTCCGGCGGTATCACATGGTGGATTGTCGGATCGATTATCATGGCAGGACTTCTTGGAAGCGCCCGCATATGGCTTGGCCGTCATACCTTGCTTCAGGTGCTTGCGGGTACTGCGGTAGGGTTCATGAGCGTTTGGACACTGTCGCTGTTATAATGACGTATTTTTATCTCGGGCTTTTCAAAATATTTTAAAATCCCGATTTTTTTTATTATCTTCGCGTCCTGAAGAATCAGATACAAGTAACAAAACATAATCGTACATAAAAAAATGGAAAACAACGAAAACAAGAATCAGCTTCAGATTCAGCTCCGTCCCGAAGTGGCAGATGGCAAATACTCTAATCTCGCCATGATTGGACATGGCCCTCACGAGTTCCTAATCGATTTTATTTTCGCGGCTCCCGGAATGCCTCAGGCTCCAGTCGTTAGCCGTGTTGTGATGAGCCCGGAAAACGCAAAACAGCTGATGTTCGCCCTCACCGACAATATCAAGAAGTTCGAGGCTCAGTTCGGCGAGATCATACCTCGTCGTCCCGGCCAGCAGGGTGGCTTCTCCAACAACTGATCATCTTATGGACCGTCAGCTATATATATATAATACGCTGTCACGCACCAAGCAACCGTTCAAGCCCCTCCATGAGGGGCGTGTCGGTATGTATGTGTGCGGCCCCACTGTCTATGGTGATGCACATCTAGGTCATGCCAGACCGGCTATTACTTTTGATATTCTGTTCCGTTATCTGCGGCATCTTGGCTTTAAGGTACGCTATGTGCGTAATATTACGGATGTGGGCCATCTTGAGCACGATGCCGATTCGGGTGAGGATAAGATAGCCAAGAAGGCGCGTATCGAGCAGCTTGAGCCGATGGAGGTGGTGCAGTATTATCTCAACCGGTACCATCATGACATGGAGGCACTCAATGTGTTGCCTCCCAGCATCGAGCCCCATGCTTCCGGTCATATAATCGAACAGATTGAATATGTGCGCCGTATACTTGAGTCCGGCTATGCATATGAGAGTTGCGGATCGGTTTATTTCGATGTGGCCAAGTACAACAGAGATCACCGCTATGGCAAACTGTCGGGCCGAAACATCGACGACCTGCTGAGCACTACCCGTGTGCTTGACGGTCAGGATGAGAAACGTAATCCGTTGGATTTCGCTCTTTGGAAAAAGGCTGCGCCTGAGCATATCATGCATTGGCCTTCACCCTGGAGCGAGGGTTTCCCCGGATGGCATCTTGAGTGCTCTACGATGGGCGAGAAATATCTTGGCGAGGAGTTTGATATTCATGGAGGAGGCATGGATCTTATGTTCCCCCACCATGAGTGCGAGATAGCACAGAGCGTGGCTGCTCAGGGGCATGAGACCGTCCGCTATTGGATGCATAACAACATGATTACCATAGCGGGCAAGAAAATGGGTAAGAGCTACAACAATTTCATCACCCTTGAGCAGTTTTTCAAGGGTGACCATCCATTGCTGACCCGGCCATATTCGCCGATGGTGATACGCTTCTTTATCCTTCAGGCTCAGTATCGCAGCACTGTGGATTTCTCCGACGAAGCGCTGCAGGCTGCTGATAAGGCTCTTCAGAAAATGCTTGACGGATGGCGTCGTCTGCAGTCGCTCTCGGCATCAGAGAAATCATCCGTGACCCTGCCCGATTTCGAGTCGAGGTGTTATGATGCCCTTGACGATGACCTCAACACTCCTATGGTAATCGCTGAACTCTTTGAGGCTTGCAGATATATCAATCAGGCATCTGACGGGCAGATAACTCTTGATGCGGATGATATCGAGACTTTAAAGCGTCTTTTCAGGACTTTCCTTGTGGATCTGCTTGGTATCCGTGTTGATACAGCAGCCGGGGAAGAGAATGGAGAGGCTGTCAAGGCTTTCGAGGGTGCTGTGGACCTGCTTATGGACATCCGCAGGAATGCGAAGGCTGCAAAGGACTGGGCTACAAGTGACTTCATACGCGACCGTCTTGCTGAACTCGGCTTTGATGTCAAGGACACCAAGACGGGCGTGGAATGGAAACTGAGATAATTCAGTAATTAGTGTCTTAATATAATGCATGATTCTGTAATGCACTATAAAAAGGTGTATTATGAATTGTGCATTTATTGATTTTTTATTAGCTACCTATAATGAGCAGATACAATTACAAGCGACGCGCCTCTTCTCTGGCAAAGGCCGGTAATGTTGAGATCGGAGGCCTTAATCCTATACGGGTCCAGTCGATGTGTAATACCAATACCAACGATACGGAAGCCAGCGTGGCTCAGGCCCTACGTATAGCAGAGGCTGGTGGTGAAATAGTGCGCCTTACGACTCAGGGCGTAAGGGAAGCCTCGAATATGGCCAATATTCGGACTGCACTTCGTAAGGCAGGCTGCGATGTGCCTCTTGTCGCTGATGTGCATTTCAATCCCAATGCTGCGTTTGAGGCAGCATCGACGTGCGATAAGGTGCGTATAAATCCCGGGAATTTCGTAGATGCCGCGCGTACATTCCGTAAACTGGAGTTTACGGATGAGGAGTATGCGCTCGAACTTGAAAAGATTCGCCAGAAGTTCGTGCCGTTTCTTGACCTTTGCAAATGTAATGGCACCTGTGTGCGTCTCGGTGTGAACCATGGCTCGCTATCTGACCGTATCATGTCGCGCTATGGTGATACTCCGGCTGGAATGGTCGAGTCGGTAATGGAGTTTCTAAGGATCGCCCGGGAGGAGGATTTTGACAATATCGTGATTTCGGTGAAGGCATCCAATGTGACGGTTATGGTTGCTACCGTGCGTCTGCTTGCTGTTGAGATGGAAAAGGAGGGTATGTATTTTCCATTGCATCTCGGAGTGACAGAAGCCGGCGACGGAGAGGATGGCCGCATCAAGAGCGCCGCAGGTATCGGTACGTTGCTTGCTGAAGGTCTTGGAGATACTATTCGTGTCTCGCTTAGCGAGGATCCGGAATGCGAGATTCCGGTAGCGATTAAATTGCGCGACTATATACTTCAGCGAGAGGGCCATGATCCGGTTCCTGAGCCGGAACTGGTCCTTCCGGGCAATGCCCGTGACTATGCCGTCGCTCTGCCCTATGCGGAGTTCCCGGTGCTTGGCCTTGACTTTGAGTTGGAGAAAGACTGGCATTATGCCTCAACCGCAATGCCGCCGGTGCTTTATGATGATGAGAGGCCGGTGGTGCTTACGACTTCGTCCGACAATCGCCCCGGTGCGATCATGAGTTGGATAGACCGTTTTGTCGCTCTTGGCGCGAAGAACCCGGTTATAGTTATGATGGGATTCCTTTCCAAAGAAAAGGAGGATTTCCAGATTCGGGCCGCTGCTGATTTCGGTCCGTTGTTGCTCAACGGTTATGCCTCCGGCATCGCGATAGTAGCATCTGAAAAGTTCACGAAGGAAGAAGTGGAGAGTGTTGCTCTCGGAATACTGCAGGCTACGCGTCTTCGGATTTCAAAGACTGAATATATAGCATGCCCGAGTTGTGGTCGCACTCTCTTCGATCTTCAGAAGACCCTTGCGGAAGTGAAGGCTCATACTTCGCATCTGAAAGGATTGAAGATAGGTGTGATGGGATGTATCGTCAACGGCCCCGGAGAGATGGCGGATGCTGATTACGGATATGTAGGTGCGGGGCCGGGGCGTGTTTCGATCTACAGGGGCAAGACTCTTGTAAGGAAGAATATCCCTGCTTCAGAGGCTCTGCCGGCACTTCTTTCATTAATAGAGGAGGACGGACGAATCTGATAAATACAAGATAAGGCTTCGTTATGAATTTTTTTCAAGGTTTTCAACTTTTAGTTCAAAGCCTTGTTATTATTTCTGTAGTGTAATTTTTTTAGTTTTTTTGTGATTTATTGAAAAAATTATATTAATTTTGCGATTGCTTGTATAAGTAAATCAAAAGCTGAGATAGAATCTTGACTTGCATAGAGCGGTTGTTGCCGGAGATTGTGCGGCTGTTCCACTTTAACTTATTTACGAAATAAAATAACAATTATCAATAACTTAAAATTACCAAAGATGAAGAAAAAAGTACTCTATGGAGTATTCATGGCATGCTGTGCATTTAGCGCCGTGGGCACTCTTCAGTCCTGTAAGGACGATTTAGGTGACTTCGAGCATCAGTACGTCTATGACCAGTACGTGGTAGATAAGGCCATCAATGACCTGAAAGCAAGTCTGGATGCTTGTCGTGCTAAATGTGCTGCCGAAATCGCCGACCTTCAGGCTCAGATTACTGCTAACGACGGTGATATCAAAGCGCTTCAGGAAGATATCACGAGACTTGAGGGCCTTATCGCCGACCGCGTGACTCTCGATCAGCTCGATGGAAAACTCTCTCAGCTCAAGACAGACCTTGAGGGTTACACCGATGATAAGATAGGTAAGGCAAAGCAAGAAATCGAACAGAAACTCGCTACTGATATAGCGGAGATAAACGGTCTTATTTCGGATCTCAGCGGAAAAGTAGGTGAAAATGCCGGTCAAATCGCCGAGAATGCCGGTAAAATCGCTGAACTTAGCTCTAAATTTACCGAAATCAACGATGAGGTTGTAAAACTGAACGAGAAGATTGTTGGATTTGAAACTTCACTTAACAACAAGCAGGCTCAGATCGACGCAATCAACGCCACCCTTAAGGAAATTAGCATCACTCTTGGAAATCAGCAGTCGGTGATAACCGGCGTTCTGGAGCGTCTCATTGATGTCGAGAAGGGATATGATGCCCTTAATGATGAGTTTGAGTCTTTCAAGACACAAAACCGTCAGGAACTTGATGAACTCTGGATGTTCTGCACTGAGACTCTCCGTACTGAAATGACTCAGATGCTTAATCTCCTTCAGGGTCAGCTCGATGATCTCAATACCGAGTTTGACACAATGATCGATCGTGTCAACAAACTCGTCACCAGCATTCTTATTCAGGCTACAGACAGCCCTGTATTCGGAAACTTCAGTCTTCCTCTCGGCGTGAAGAGCAATCTGATTTTCGACTGGTATGGCTACAACATGAATGATGATTTCTCGTTCCCGACTGCAAATGCTGAGTACAGTTACGATAAGGAGAACGTGAATGTCGATTTCGCCAACGCTCCAAAGTTCACTGTGCCTAACGGCTACTTGGCGGATGAGTTCATCCTCGGTCGCCTGTATCTCACAGTCAATCCCGTAGGTGTAGATTTCGACAATACATCATTCTTCCTGGAGACATCCAATGGCAATAGACTTCCTTATTCTTTCAAGGTTCGTCCGAGCGATCATGAACTTTATTTCGGTTATACACGTGGAGTGGACAATGGTTTCTATGAGGCCGACGTAATCATGCCTGCTACAGCTGAGGCTATCAACGCTACCAAGATCGAGATAGATGAGAACCTCAAGACTACAGTCAAGGCTGCCCTCAATGATCCTTCCAAGCGCACTGCATACAACCTGCTTCGCGCTGTCTACGACCAGCTCAACGGTATGCTTCCCGCATACGCCGTACGCTATGACTGGACTTATGGTGAAAGCGCCGTTGCAAACTCTGTCCTCAGCCAGTATGACCTCGCTGTCGCTACTGCAAGACCGCTCAGCTATGCGTTCCTCTATGGTCAGGGCACTTCCAAGCAGCTCCCGACTTACGGTCATCTTGATAACTTGTTTGATAACCTCATCGATAAGGATAAATTCAAATTTGAATTGAATTCTTCTATCAATATTGGTGGATTTACAATCAATTACACTGATCTTTATTTTGATTTCAGTAATGTAGAGGTCGACGTAGATAGAAAAGAAGTCTGGGTTGTGATTCCTCGTATCGATGTATTGGATGAGGTGACTGGTGAAATCATCGGACATACTGAAGAGAAGAGGGTGCTTGTTGAAGATCTTGATGGAGTTTATGACTCTATCGAAAAGGGATTCCAGGAAGCAATTGCTGAGTTGGGTAAAGACCTGAATAAGCAGATTAATAAGGAAATCCGCGACAAACTTCTCTCTGGTATTCAGGATGAGGTGAATGCAATGCTTAATGATATCAATACTCAGATCAATGATATGCTCAAGGATCTCGAGAATCAGATCAATGGTCAGATAAGTGACATGATTGATGATATCGTCGGCAGCATCAAGGATAAGACCGAACCTGTCTTCAATCGTGTAAACCAGATGATTGATCTCTACAATAAGGTTGCCGGTAAGATCAATAACTTCCTCCGCAATCCTAACCACTATCTACAGGTTGCCATGATCTATAAGGGCAACGGTACTGTAGGCCTCCTGTCAAATGATAAGAGCGACCCGACCGTATTCGTCAATGCAGGTGGTAATGCAATCAGTCTCTATGCTTCAAGCTACACCGCTGAAATCGCGGCTCCCGCATTCAAGAAGTATATCGCTGTGACTGCTGCTTATGATGCCAAGGGCAATAAGGTAAATGCTGATATCAAGGCAATCAACGAGGCTTCCGGTCTTAATCAGGTATTTGACGGCGGTGTTAAGCGCGTAGGCGTGGCTGCTTCCAAACTCCAGAAAGGCCTTACTTACGAGATCGTTTATCAGGGTCTTGACTACTCCGGTGTTACTTCAACCCAGAAATTCTACATCAAGGTTAAATAAGTTTTGATCAGATCTTGTCCGGGACTTATGTCCCGGGCAGATACTGAAAACTAACTAATCCACCCAAAAATAAGAATTCAATTATGAAAATCAATAAAGTTCTGCTCGCTGGCGCGATGCTCTTTGCTGGTGCCACTGCTATGGCACAGGAGACTGTCACCGAGTATACATACACTCCCAACTGGTATATCCAGGGTCAGTTCGGCGGTCAGGAGACACTTGGAGAGACTTCTTTCGGTCATCTTTTCAGCCCTAACGCTCAGATTGCCGCAGGTTACAATTTCAACCCCTATATCGGTGCTCGTCTTGCTGTCAATGCATGGCAGTCGAGAGGTGCCCTCAATGTTGCCACTCCCGAGGCTCATACCCACAAGTGGAAATGGAACTATGTGGCTCCTACTGTTGACGCTGTGGTCAACCTTACAAACCTAATCGGCGGCTATAACCCCAACCGTCTTGTTGACGTTGACTTCATTGCAGGTATCGGTGCCAACATCGGCTTCAGTAACGAGCAGGCCCAGACTGCAAATGCAGAACTCGTAGCAGAACATGCAGGCGCACTTGAATATCTCTGGGACGGTACTAAGGCCCGTTTCGTAGGTCAGATGGGTCTTGACCTCAACTTCAATGTAAGCAATCATGTGGCTATCGGCCTCGAACTTATGGCTAACGTCCTTCCTGATGGTTACAACTCCAAGAAGGCCGGCAATGCCGACTGGTATTTCAATGGTCTTGTAGGTGTCAAGTACACATTTGGCCCGAAGTACAATAAGACAGTTCGCGAAATCGAGCAGCCCGTTGCTCCCGAACCCCAGATTGTCGAGCGTATCATCGAGCGTGTTGTTGAGGCTCCTGTGACAAATGTTGTTGAGGAGGTTCGTCCGGAAATGCTTCGTCGAGATGTCTTCTTCCGCATCAATACCTACAACATCACTAACGAGGAGATGTATAAGGTTAATGAGGTCGCTCAGTTCCTTAAGGATCATCCCAATGCAAAAGTAGTGGTTACTGGTTATGCAGATAAGGGTACCGGCACACTCGCCATCAACCTTCGCCTCAGCAAGCAGCGCGCTCAGACTGTAGCCAATACTCTTAAGAATAAATTCCACATCGCTGCAGACCGCATCACTGTCAAGAGCATGGGCGAGGCAGAGGAGCAGCCTTACAGCGATCCTATCGACAACCGCGTTGCAATCTGCGTTTGCGAGTAATTAATGCTTTATGACGTGAGGAATACAATATATTGTACATCCTTGGCGTTTATTTCTATAGCACATCCGTCGTGGCTGACTGACACGGCGGATGTGATTTGTAATTTAAGGCTTATGAAGAAATTTTTACTTTCCATGGCGATGGTATTGACATCTGTCACTGCCATTGCTGAATTGAACGGTGACGGATTTTATAGGGTGCAGAATGCCGTCACTAAGCGCTATGCATATCTGCTTGATGATAAAGGATCGTTTGATCCGGCAACATCTTCGGCAGATGTCAATGCCCTTCATTTATATTCAGCATTCCTGAAGGCGTCTTCAGATCCCTCTACCGTATTCTATGTCTCAAAGGCTAATGGTACCGGATCTAAATATGATCATAACGTATCGGGTCAGGGTACAAGTATCTATGATTTCCTGAGTACATATCTCAAGATCAGGGAAAGCAAGAAATATGATGGAGAGAATGCTTATTTCGCCTATGCTACAAAGAGCGGATTTACGAAATATCTGGGAGATATCCGCAGTAATCCCGATGATGAAAAAGGTCTTGCTTCCGTCGATGCAAAAGGTGACAGCCGTCTCTGGTACATCCATCCGCTTGATGCAGATGGCGCGGAGTCTTATTTCGGTATCAGTCCTACCGTGACAGCCGGCGGTAAGTATTATCATCCTTATTTTGGTAGTTTCCCGCTTGCTCCCAAATCGGCAGGCATGAGGTTTTATGTCATCAGCAAGGTGGATCCCACATTTGGTGTCGTAGTGATGAGGGAGGTTTCAGGCACTGTTCCGGGTGGCGTAGCAGTCATCGCAGAGTGTGCAAATCCTCTTGCTACAGACAACCGTTGCGACGTGGCTTATGCCCAGTCATACGGTGACTGTTCAGGCAACTTGCTCAAGGGTGTATACTTTGACAATGACATGAAGACCCATTACAACAGAACTCCCTTTGACCGGAAAAGCATGCGTTGTCTGACATCTGTCGAAGGCAAACTCGTCTTCGCGAAGGCTGACTATGATTTTGTGCCCCGCAACATGGCATATCTTCAATTGAGTGGAGATGCACAGACTTCTGTCGATACATATAAAGTGATGACCCAGACTGAATATGATTCATATATAGCATCGCTCTCATCGCTGAATCCGGATGGCTACTATCGCATGCGTAATGTCGCTACAGGACGTTATGCATATATGGCAGATGACAAAGGCAGTATTGCATCGTCTGATGTCGATGCCATTCATCTTTTCAGTGAATCCCCTCGTGCATCTACAGACCCTTCTGCTGTGTTTCATATGGAGAAGCCTGCAGACGCGTCTGATGTGATCGAACGTAATCTGTCGGCTCAAGGCACTGATATCAAGTCTGTGTTCGGTTCTTATCTTAAGATTCTTCCTGCGGAGGAGAAGAATGGATTGCAGTCGTATTATGCATTCAGCAATGCAGGAGGAGTATCAAGATATTTAGGTGACGCAGTGCCCGCGGGCGCGGAAAAAGGCGATGCGAGCACAGATGCTGTCGGTGATAACAGACTTTGGAGCTTTGCAGGTGTAAGTCATGAATATGAATCCGATAATTATTTCGGTATCGCACCCTCGCTTACATCAGGAGGCAGGTATTTCTATCCATTCTACGCTGATTTTGACTTTACTGCATATTCTGCCGGCATGACATTCTATAGTGTAAGCCGAATAGACCCTGATCCTGAGGTTATGGTGCTGTCAGAACTGTCGGGTGTTGTTCCTGCCGGAACTCCAGTGATTGTGGAATGCTCTAATCCCCTTGCCACCGACAACCGCTTGCGTATAGGTGCCTCCGGGAATTATGCTGATGTGCAGGGCAATCTTCTCTCGGGTGTCTATTTTGAAAATGGAGATGCCGGACATGTCAATCGCAAGGCCTATGACAGGTCTTCCATGAGAAGTCTTGCTGTGGTCGATGGAAAACTGGTGTTCACTCCGGCTGACACTCAGTTTGTGACGCGTAATCAGGCATATTTGACCCTTTCCGGTGCGGATCAGAAAGCAGTGGTCACTTATCGTCTGCTCACCGAGGCTGACTACGAGAAAGAGGTGGCTGAGATTACTGATGTAGACAATGGCTACTACAGGATGCAGAACGCATCAACAAAGCGATTTGCACGTCTTGTAGATAACAAGGGTAATGTCGCTGGTCTCAAACCGGATGTGAATTCGCTGCAGCTTATGAATGATATTCTTCATGTTCAGTCAGATCCAGCATCGGTGTTCAGTCTTGTTTCAGGCCCGGCAAGCGGCAGTGCGGTTGATCGCGATCTCGTGGCTCAAGGCACAAGTTTCTCAAAGATCTTCGGATCTTATGTCAAGGTATTGCCTGCAGGTGAGACGGATGGCAGGAATGCATATAATGTATATGTGACTAAAAACGGAGAAAAAAAGTACTTTGCAGATGCTGCTGGTGATAACGGCGGTATGACAGCCGGAGATCTTGGTGCAAATGGCGCGTGGTATCTCAATGAGGTTGGCAATGGAAATGATGATTTCTTCGGAATTGCTCCATCCCTGACCGCTAATGGCAAATACTACCATCCGTTTGTAGCGGACTTCCCGGTCTCAGCCATATCAGAGGGTGTGAGGTTCCACATCATAAGCAGGATCGAGACGAATAAGAAGGTACTGATCATAAAGGAAATCGAGGGAGTCGTTCCTGCCGGTACTCCGGTGATTGTGGAATGTGCCTGACCTCTCGCGTCAGATAACCGTCTTGCTGTCGGTGCTGATGGCGAAGCAGCCGACATCAAGGGTAATAAACTTTCAGGTGTGTGGTTTGACAGTGATGTGCAAGGTCATGTCAATCATACAGCCTATAATCCTGAGACCATGCGTGTGCTCAAGGCTGTTGACGGACAGTTGAGGTTTGTTACTGCCGACATTGCGAATCTTCCCGCCAATCAGTCGTATATCCTGCTTTCCGGTACCCGTCAGTGCGGTATAACCGAGTATACAGTCATGACTGATGAAGAGTTTATCCTTAATGCAGTGGATGGAATAATGGCAGAAGACGCCATTGTGGATGTCTACACGCCTGATGGTCTTATGTTAAGATCCGGAGTAGCCAGATCAGATGTCTCATCCTTCTTGCCGTCAGGTATCTATATACTTAGATCCGGAGCAAGCGTAGAAAAGATCCGTGTATTCTGACACGGTCATGCTTAATGGAGTGTAGGTAATATGATTTTGCCATTAATCATAAGATTATACCGGGATTAAGGCAATCATGTTCTGAAATCCTCAAATACACAATAAAAATCGAATCGGAGCGACACCGATTCGATTTTTTTTAGTACCTTTGTACTTTATTTTATATTTATGACTACATTTGCAGACCTGGGAGTTGACTCCCAACTCCTTAAGGCTATCAACGAACTCGGTTTCGAGCATCCGATGCCAATTCAAGAAATGGTAATCCCTCACCTCCTCAGCAAGGAGGGCGACGTGGTAGGGCTTGCCCAGACCGGCACCGGCAAGACTGCCGCGTTCGGACTACCTCTCCTCCAGCGCATAGACGCTTCTGATGACGCGACACAGGCTCTTGTCATCGCCCCCACCCGTGAACTTTGTCTTCAGATCGCCGGCGACCTTGCCGATTTTTCCAAATATCTCGACCATGTGCGTATCATTCCCGTGTATGGCGGAAGCAGCATAGAGTCCCAGATAAAGGGTATCCGTAAGGGTGTCCAGGTGATTGTTGCCACTCCCGGCCGTCTGATCGATTTGATCAAGAGGGGAGTGGTGCATCTTGACCATGTCAATACGGTTATTCTCGACGAGGCGGACGAAATGCTTAATATGGGCTTCATCGATGATATCAATGAAATACTGTCTCACGTACCCGACGGCAGGAAAATGCTCATGTTCTCCGCTACAATGCCGAAGGAAATATCCGGTATCGCCCGCAAATTCATGCATGACCCGGTCGAATTCGTAGCCGGCAACAAAAACGAGGGCTCCGACAATGTCAAGCATATATACTACATGGTGAAGGCGCAAGACAAATATCTTGCGTTGAAACGTGTCGCAGACAACAATCCTGATATCTACGGCATAATATTCTGCCGCACCAAGCGCGAGACCCAGGAGGTCGCCGACAAACTGATTGCCGACGGCTACAATGCAGACTGCCTTCACGGTGATCTCTCACAGGCTCAGCGTGATCTCGCCATGAAGAAATTCCGTGATCATGTCACTCAGTTGCTCGTGGCTACCGATGTGGCTGCTCGAGGTCTTGATGTCAACGACCTCACCCATGTTATCAATTATGGTCTCCCGGACGATGTAGCGGTATATACGCATCGCTCGGGCCGTACCGGCCGTGCGAATAAGACCGGTGTATCTGTTGCCATAATCCATTCAAGAGAGCGTGGAAAACTCCGCGATATAGAGAAACGCATAGGAAAGACCTTCGAATACAAGAAGGTACCGTCTCCCGACCATATCATAGAAAAGCAGATATATCATCTTGCCAACCGTCTTGAGAGGGTAGAGGTGGATGATGCTAAGATTCAGCAGTTCCTGCCCGGAGTGCGCAAGAAACTGGAATGGCTTACCGAGGAGGACCTTCTTAAGCGTGTGCTGTCGCTTGAATTCAACAGACTTCTCGGTTATTATCGCGATATGCCTGATATCGACCTGAATGCCGATGGTGGAAAGGAACGCCGAGACCGAAAGGAAAGAGGTGAGCGCCGTGAACGTTCCCATGGGAGCGACAGATCGGATCGTCAGGGCGATAAGGACCGTCGCACGGCTGAAGACGGTTATGAGCGTCTCATGGTCAATATAGGCAAGGCCCAGGGATTCTTCCCCGGAAATCTGATGGAGCTTGTCAATCGGTCCGTGGTCGGTGCAAAGCCGGAAATCGGACGTATTGACCTGATGCCGGAGTATACTCTTTTCGACGTGCGCAAGAAGGATGCGAGAAGAGTCGTCGATGCTCTCCGCAACTCTGATTTCTTCGGACGTAAGGTCAGGGCTGAGTTTGCGACCGACCGTGACTACTCCCGCGAGGCAAAGGACCGCCGCAAGAAGCAGGAATCAAAACGCCGCAATGCTGAAGAGGCTGACTCTCCCAAATCCGGAAAGAAACCGGCACGCCGTAAGGAAAAGACTTCGGCCCGCACTGACTATGAGATGTCGCTCGGTCAGGAACGCCCTGTTTCGAAAAAATCTAAGAAAAAATCTGATGGAGCTTCAGCCCCGAAATACAACGGTAATTACGATATCTTCAAAAAAAAGTGACACTATGAGACTCGGTATCTTTGTCATGTTTTTCCTGATGGCCTGTTTGGGACATGCTGCGGTTCCTGCCGACACATTGACCGCGTCTAAGGTTTTTGCCGACATGCCTCTTGATGTGCTTGAGTTGTTGCGTCCGTCGACCCGTCTTGACATGCTTGACTATTACAATCAGGCCGACAGCATACTGACAGCGACCGACGCGCTTGGTGGCAGGAGCCGTCTGGTGGATGTCACTGACGACTATCTGAAGGTAGAAGTGACTCCGGTAAGTACCCTCGAGATCAGGCTTCTTTCAGGAGCGCCGTTGTTCATGACGTTGTATACCGTTGGCGGTGAAGGTGTGGTGAAGGATACTGAAATACGTTTTTTTGACTCTGCATATACTGAAATTCCGGTTGAGGATTGTATTTCGGCTCCGACTTTAGGTGATTTTTTCAATCTTAAAGGTTCTGAGATAAAGTATTCCGAACTTAAGGAGATGTTGCCGTTCACTACGATTGAGTACACCACCGGACCCGGAGATGCCCCGCTGACCGCTACTTTTACTGCTCTCGAGACTCTTTCTGACGAGAATAAGGAGCGCCTTCGTCCGCTACTCACCGGCCCGCTTGTATTGCGCTGGAATAATAAGCGATTCAGGATGGGTAAATGATGGATCCGGTTTTAGGTCGGCGATATGCCGCTATCTGAAGTGAAATCAGTGTATCTATATACACTTAGATAATATTATTGAGATTAAAAGACAGACAACTGTATATAATATTGCGTATAATATATGGAAAGAAAAACCCGTGTTAGATTCGCCCCCTCTCCTACAGGACCGCTCCATATAGGTGGAGTCCGTACCGCTCTTTACAACTACCTTTTTGCCCGTCAGAATGGCGGTGACATGATTCTCCGTATTGAAGACACCGACAGCCGTCGTTTCGTGCCCGGTGCCGAGGAATATATCAACGAGAGCCTCCGCTGGCTCGGAATCGGTATCGACGAGGGCGTGCGCGAAGGAGGCGCGTATGGCCCTTACAAGCAGAGTGAGCGCCGCGATATATATCGCAAGTATTCTCAGCAGCTTCTTGATGCAGGAAAGGCCTACATCGCGTTTGATACTCCGGAGGAACTTGAGGCCGCGCGTGCAGAGCATCCCAATTTCCAGTATGATGCACATACACGCGGCAGAATGCGTAATTCACTGACTCTTCCTGCTGAGGAGGTCTCGCGTCTTATTGAGGAAGGAAACCAGTATGTGGTTCGTTTCAAGATTGAGCCGGACGTTGACGTGCATGTCGACGATCTTATTCGCGGAGAGGTAGTGATCAACTCAAATATTCTTGATGACAAGGTTCTGTATAAGAGCGCGGATGATCTTCCCACATATCATCTGGCCAATATAGTGGATGATCATCTCATGGAGGTCAGCCATGTCATCCGTGGTGAGGAATGGCTTCCTTCAGCCCCTCTTCACGTATTGCTGTATCGTGCTTTCGGATGGGAAGACACCATGCCTCAGTTTGTGCATCTGCCGCTTCTGTTGAAACCTGTAGGCAATGGTAAACTCTCGAAACGCGACGGCGACAAACTCGGTTTCCCTGTCTTCCCGCTCGAGTGGCATGATCCCCAGAGTGGCGAGGTGTCATCCGGATATCGTGAGAAGGGGTATCTGCCTGAGGCGGTAGTAAACTTCCTTGCCCTGCTTGGATGGAATCCCGGCGATGACAGTGAACTCATGAGCATGGACGATCTTATTCGTAAGTTCTCTTTTGATCACTGCTCAAAGGCCGGTGCGAAGTTTGACTATAAGAAAGGCATATGGTTCAACCATGAGTACCTGATGCGTATGGATGATATGTCGCTTGCAGAACTCTTCATCCCTGTGCTTCGCGAGAAACTTTCCGAACTTGGCAAATCTGCCGATGATTTCGGAATGGATTATATTGCCAAGGCTGTCGGTATGGTAAAGGGTCGCATAGAGTTTGTGCAGGATCTCTGGGCACAGGGTGATTTCTTCTTCACTGATCCAATGTCATATGCGGAGAAAGATGTCAAGAAACGCTGGCAGGAGGGTACTTCCGCCATCATGGAAGAACTCTGTTCCGTGCTTGAAGGCATCGACGACATGACGAGTGCGAATGCCGAGAAGATCGTACTTGAATGGATTGCTGAAAAAGGATACCATCTTGGCAATGTCATGAATGCTTTCCGCCTTGCGGTTGTCGGTGCATGCCGTGGTCCGCATATGTTTGACATAACCGAACTGATGCCTAAATCAGTTGTCATAAGCCGTATCAAGGCTGCTATATCGCGACTCTGATATTTAGAATACGTATATGGAAAGGCAAAAGTGTTAAAACTTTTGTCTTTCCAAAACATTTCGCTAAAACCTGATGTTTCTATTTTTAGGA
>X108_Striped_Desert_Hamster__coassemble_135_pt1 | contig 21110 bp, 17 predicted proteins | sample X108_Striped_Desert_Hamster__metabat2_low_PE_001 | metagenome-assembled genome bin X108_Striped_Desert_Hamster | reverse complement strand
TTGCAGAGAAGTCTTCATGAAGCCGAAAAACGGTGGCAACAGACCACGACGGTTGTCAAGAAGGCTTCTGATAATAAACACAAGAAAGATGAACAACGACTATTCAAAACAATTCAGGCCTATCCTTGAACAGGCTTACCGCATCGCTCAGGAATTTGACTCCAAGGTCATAACCAGCGAGCATTTCGTGCTTGCGGCGTTGCGCAACAGGGATGGATACGCCTTCAGGATACTCAAACAACTGCACATACCCATCGACAAGATGACGAGAGAGATGGAGGAACACATAGCGGAGAACGTAGCCGCAGGTGAATCCACCACCCTCTTCGAGCAGCAATACAGAATCAGTCTTGCAGCGGTTAGGCATCTTCAGCTCGCCACATCAGAGGCGCGCAAGATGCACAATTCAGTAATCGGAGGGGAACACATACTTCTTGCCCTCATCCATGACTCCCGCTCGATGGACAGCGAGTTTCTCGCCCACTTCAAGGAGCAGTACCTGAATTTCGACATCTCAATCCAGTCGTTCGGTCCCGGTCAGGTGCCCCCCTTCGGCATGGGCTCCAAGAACAGTAACGAGGATGATGACGAAGAAGAGGAGGATGATGACGACGCACCATTCGAATCTACAGCCAAGAGCGAATCGAAAGGCAGAAAAGGTTCCGGCAGCAAGGAAAAATCCGATACGCCAGCACTTGACAAATTTGGCTATGACATGACCAAAAACGCAGCCGAGGGCAGACTTGACCCTGTCGTAGGCCGTGAGGTAGAGATAGAGCGTCTGGCCCAGATTCTCTCAAGAAGGAAGAAAAACAATCCCGTGCTCATCGGCGAGCCGGGCGTTGGCAAATCAGCCATCGTAGAAGGACTGGCCCTGCGCATAATACAGCGCAAGGTAAGCCGCGTGCTCTTCAATAAACGAGTGATCGGCCTCGACATGGCCGGCATGGTGGCCGGCACCAAATACAGAGGACAGTTTGAGGAGCGTATCAAGGCGGTTCTTGACGAACTCTCCAAGAATCCGGACATCATCCTCTTTATAGATGAGATCCACACAATCGTGGGAGCCGGAGGTTCACCGGGATCCATGGATGCCGCCAATATCCTTAAGCCGGCCCTTGCGCGCGGCGAGATACAGTGCATCGGCGCGACAACACTTGACGAATACCGCAAAAACATCGAGAAAGACGGTGCGCTGGAACGCAGATTCCAGAAAGTGATGGTCGAGCCGACATCTCCCGAAGAGACCCTGGAAATCCTAAACCAGGTGAAATCGAAATACGAGGAACATCACAACGTAAGCTATACCGACGAAGCCCTCAAGGCTTGCGTAGAACTTACAGAAAGATATGTGAGCGACCGTAACTTCCCTGACAAGGCTCTTGACGCTCTTGACGAGGCTGGAAGCCGCGTGCATATCAGCAACATCAAGGTTCCTGAAGAGATGGACGCCTTAGAGGCTGAAATCGCTGCTACCACCGAAGAGAAACTTGAGGCCGCCAAAGCGCAGGATTTCGCAAAAGCGGCCGAGCTCCGCAACCGCGAGACCTCTCTCAAGGAGAAACTGGAAACCGTCAGGACAGAGTGGGAAGCCGAACTCGAGAAAGACCGCCAGACCGTAGACGACGAGAAGGTGGCCGAAGTTGTAGCCATGATGACCGGAGTACCCACACAGCGCATAGCGCAGACAGAAGGCAACAGACTGCTGGAAATGGGCAATACGCTGAATGGAAGCGTCATCGGACAGGACGATGCCATCAAGAAGGTGGTAAAGGCCATACAGCGCAACAGAATAGGCCTGAAGGATCCTGACAAACCAATCGGCGTATTCATGTTTTTAGGACCTACCGGTGTCGGCAAGACACACCTTGCGAAGAAACTCGCCGAGTATCTTTTCGACAGTGCTGACTCGCTGATACGCGTAGACATGAGCGAATACATGGAGAAATTCACCGTGAGCCGTCTCGTAGGCGCGCCTCCGGGCTATGTAGGATATGAAGAGGGTGGACAGTTGACCGAGAAGGTACGTCGCCGTCCATACTCCGTAGTGCTTCTCGACGAGATCGAGAAGGCGCACCCCGATGTCTTCAACCTGCTGCTCCAGGTGATGGATGAAGGCAGGCTTACCGACTCCCTCGGCCGCCGCATCGACTTCAAGAACACGATCATCATCATGACCTCCAACGTAGGAAGCCGCCAGCTTAAGGACTTCGGAAGCGGTATCAGTTTCAACACCGCCGAAGATGACAAGAAACAGGCTCAAGGAGTGATTTCCAAAGCACTCAACAAGGCTTTCTCACCGGAATTCCTTAACCGAATCGATGACATCGTGATGTTTGACCAGCTTGACAAAGAAGCAATCTTCAAGATCATCGACGTAGAGCTGAAGGACTTCTATGCAAGAGTCATGAAACTCGGCTATGAACTTCGCCTGACAGATGAAGCCAAGAGTTTCATCGCAGACAAGGGATATGACAAGAACTTCGGCGCACGTCCTCTGAAACGTGCCATCCAGAAATATCTTGAAGACGATCTCGCAGAACTTCTGCTTCGCCTGAATGCAGAAGGCAAACTTGGCGGAATCATCGAGGTATCACGACAGGATCCGGCTTCAGAGCGACTGACATTCGACTATAAGGATCCCTGCGCCTGAACATACGGGAACGGTATCATCCCGGCGTAGCCGAGGCCGCGCCATATGATACCCGACCAGACAATCAATACAAGCAGACAGCCCCGCCTATAATCGCCGGGGGTGTCTGTTTTTTCATATACCGCCGAAGTATATTCCCACATATTCCCGCATATACATAAAAAAGCCGAACCGATGGCCTTTAAAATTTGCACATTTGACAATTTTTTGCTAATTTTGTAGGTTGAAAAGATTAGGCAAAAATGACTATAGACGAAGATAAAATTATTCCGGTCAATATAGAATCGGAAATGAAAAGCGCCTACATCGACTATTCGATGTCGGTTATCGTATCGCGTGCGCTGCCTGATGTGCGCGACGGTTTCAAACCCGTACACCGCCGAGTGCTTTACGGCATGGGCGAGGTAGGCAACTACTTTTCAGGCGACACGAAGAAATCAGCCCGTATCGTGGGTGACGTGATGGGTCACTACCACCCGCACGGCGACTCGTCGATCTACATGACGATGGTGAGAATGGCACAGGAATGGTCGCTGCGCTACCCTCTCGTATTCGGACAGGGCAACTTCGGCTCGATCGACGGAGACTCACCCGCAGCGATGCGTTACACCGAGGTCAAGCTCTCCAAGATGGGAGAAGAAATGCTGCGAGACCTTGATTCAGACACGGTAGACTTCGTGCCAAACTTCGACAACACGACCAAAGAGCCGACCGTACTTCCTACTCGTATCCCCAACCTTCTCGTCAATGGCGCGGCAGGTATCGCCGTGGGTATGGCAACCAACATGCCGCCCCACAACCTTACGGAAGCGCTCAACGCATCACTGGCGGTGATTGACAATCCGGATATCGACATAGAAGGACTGATGCAGCACATCACAGCCCCTGACTTCCCGACAGGAGGCGAGATCTTCGGAATGCAGGGCGTCCGCGACGCCTATGAGACAGGTCGCGGTCGCATCGTGCTGCGCGCCAAGGCTGAGATCGAGAGCACCGGCACACATGACCAGATAATAATCAGCGAGATACCTTACGGAGTCCTTAAAAACGACCTTGTTAAGAGCATCGCCGACATGGTGGAGGAAAAGAAGCTTGACGGCATATCGGACATCACCGACACATCGGCCCGCGGCAAGATCCACATAGCAATCGACATCAAACGCGAGGCCAACGCCCGCGTGGTGCTCAACAAACTTTATAAACTGACCCAGCTGCAGACAAGTTTCAGCGTGAACAACGTGGCGCTCGTCAACGGACGTCCGCGCACCCTTAACCTGAAAGAGATACTTGTCAACTTCGTGGACCATCGTCACGAGGTAGTGATCCGCCGTACCAGATTCCTTCTCCGCAAGGCAGAGGAACGTGCCCACATCCTGAACGGACTCATGATCGCCTGCGACAATATCGACGAGGTAATCAAGATCATCCGCCACTCTCAGACTACAGACGAGGCACGCGCACGACTGAGCGAGCAGTTCGGACTTGACGATGTGCAGACCCGGGCCATAGTGGAGATGCGTCTCCGTCAGCTCACCGGACTGGAAATGGACAAACTCCACGCCGAGTATGACGAGCTGATGAAGCAGATCGCATTCTACAACGAGATACTGACAAACGACCAGGTATGCCGCGACGTCATGAAGCAGGAACTTATCGAGATCCGCGACAAATACGGCGATGAGCGACGTACAAAGATCAGCATGTACTCAAGCGACCTGAACGCAGAGGACTTCTACCCCGACGACGAGATGATCATAACCATCTCGCATCTCGGCTACATCAAGCGCACACCGCTTACCGAATTCCGCGCACAGAACCGCGGAGGCGTAGGCGCGAAGGGAAGCAGCACACGCGACCAGGACTTCATCGAGCATATATATCCTGCGACCAACCACAACTACATGCTCTTCTTCACCAACAAGGGACGCTGTTACTGGCTTAAGGTGTACGAGATTCCCGAGTTTGCAAAGAACTCCAAGGGTCGTGCGATCCAGAATCTTCTTAATATCGACGCGGATGACGCAGTCAACGCATTTATCTGCATCAAGAACCTCGGCGACGAGGAATTCGTGAAGAACCACAACCTTCTCTTCGTGACCAGAAACGGCGTGGTCAAGAAGACATCGCTCGAGGCATACAGCCGCCCACGTACCAACGGTGTGAACGCCATCATCATCCGTGATGACGACTCTCTCCTTCAGGTAGAACTCACCGATGGCGACACCCAGGTGATACTTGCCAGCAAGGCAGGCTACGCCACACGCTTCAGCGAGGCAGAGCTTCGTCCGATGGGACGTGTATCTACCGGTGTGCGCGGCATGACTCTCAGAGGAGAAGACGATGAGGTAGTAGGAATGGTTACAGCCAAGACCGATGACACAGAGCACAGCATACTCGTGGTGTCGGACCACGGATTCGGCAAACGCACAGACCTCGAGGACTACCCCGTGAGCATGCACCGAGGAGGAAAGGGAGTCAAGACCCTTAATCTCACCGACAAGACCGGTCCCCTCGTGGCCATCAAGAAGGTAACGGACGATAACGACCTGATGATAATCAACCAGAGCGGCATCACGCTCCGTCTGCCGGTAGACACACTCCGTCTGCAGGGACGCAACACACAGGGAGTCAAGCTCATCGACCTCACCAAACGCGGTGACAAGATCGCATCGGTGTGCGTGGTGGACACAGACCCGGAAGAGGAGAATCAGGATACAGACCTGACCGCTGACAGCGAACCTATCCAGGACGGCGAATTAAACCAGACTCCGGCAGAAGAGTCTGACAATACAGAAGAAAACTATAATTAAACCAAATACGAATCGAAATGAAAAAGCTCATGACATTCGCGCTCTGCTTCGCAGCCGTAGGCTCGATGAGCGCACAGAAAGCCAATGTAAAGGCAGCCAAGGATCTTTCCGGCAAAACTGACAAGATCGAAGAAGCACGCAACCTCATCAAGCAGGCAATCGAGAATCCTGAGACCGCCAATGACGCAGAAACCTACTATATAGCAGGCAAGATCGAATTTGACGCATTCGACAAGGAACTGACCAACGCCATGATCAACCCAGCATCGGCTGACAACGTAAAGATGGGCAACGAGCTCCTCAACGGCTACAAGCAGTTCGTGAAGGCTCTTCCCCTCGACAGCCTTCCCAACGAGAAGGGAAAAATCAAGCCCCGCTTCTCAAAAGACATCCTTAGCAAGATGAAAGGACACGCTAACGACTACTTCAAGGCCGGCGCAGACTTCTTCAACGCAAACAAGTATTATCCCGAGGCTTACGAAAGCTTCATGATATATGCCGACATGCCCGAGCAGCCTTACATGAAGGCAGAGAAGCTTGAACTTCCCGATGCAGACCGCGGCACAGCATACTTCAACGCAGGTCTCGCCGCCTATTCCGGCAACGAGGTGCTGAAGAGCGCAGACGCTTTCCGCAAGTCGCGCGGCGTAGGCTACGACGACAAGCAGGCATTCATCTATGAAATCGCATGCTGGCAGGCAGTGGCACAGCGTGACTCCACAATGGAGCAGACCGCCAAGGAGAAAATAATGCAGGTGGCTGAAGAAGGCGACAAGAAATACGGTATCGCAGAACCCATCTTCGTCAACAACATCGTCAACTTCATGGTGACTGACAACAAGTTTGACGCAGCACTCGCCAAGGTAAACGAACTTATCGCCGCCAATCCCGACAACGCAGGACTCTATGGCCTCCGCGGCTTCGTAAACGACCGTAAAGGTGACGACGACGCTTCTGTAGAAGACTACAGAAAGTGCGTGACACTTCCCGGCGTAGACTTCGAGACACTTAAGAACGCCGCCAAGAAGATCTACCGTGTAGGCGCCGACAAGTGGAACTCAATCGAAGGCAACGGAGAAGTAGCACGTGCAGCACGCCAGGACGTGAAGACCAACTACTTCGAGGCAGCAAAGGCCATCTCCGAACAGGCAAAGGCCATCAACTCCTCAGACAGCGACCTCGACTACCTGATCGAGAACATCGACTACGCCCTGACAACATTCTTCAACTAAAAAGCGGATGGCCTGAAATAACGGCGACATCATGCTGAAAGTACCGAAAGGTGCCGATGACCACAAATCATCGGCACCTTTCTTTCATACAAGTCTTCCGGAATTTTATACATGAACCTCCTAAAAAATGCGTTGCACATGCCCTCTAATTAAAAAAAAATCACTAACTTTGCGTTGTAAAAGGAGAGTTTTGAAAGGCAGGCATCCCCTGTCTTACTTTATTGACCCCTATTAGCGTGAGTTTCAACAGTTTTCAACTCAAACTGAACAGATATGGGAATTTTCTCACTGACACAGGAAATAGCGATGGACCTCGGCACCGCCAACTCCATCATAATTCATAAAGACAAAATCGTAGTCAACCAGCCTTCGGTAGTGGCTATCGACAACAAGACCGACAAACTTCTCGCGGTAGGCGAAGACGCCCACCAGATGGAAGGCAAGGAACCTCCAGGCATCCGTACTATCCGACCGCTTCGCGACGGCGTCATAGCCGACTTCAACGCAGCCGAACAGATGATACGCGGACTCGTGAAGATGGTCAACAACAAGCGCCGCTGGTTCTCACCGAGCCTCCGCATGGTAGTGTGTATCCCTTCCGGATCGACGGAGGTGGAAATCCGAGCCGTCAGAGACTCAAGCGAGCATGCAGGCGGACGCGACGTATTCATGATCTACGAACCTATGGCGGCAGCACTCGGCATAGGACTTGACGTAGAAGCGCCGGAAGGCAACATGATCGTGGACATAGGCGGCGGAAGCACCGAGATCGCAGTCATCTCGCTCGGCGGTATCGTCAGCAACAAGAGCATACGAGTGGCAGGCAACGACCTGACCGCAGACATACAGGAGCACATGGGACGAGTTCACAACCTGAAGGTCGGCACCATGATGGCTGAAAGGATCAAGATACAGGTAGGCAGTGCCCTTACCAACCTCGAGAATCCACCGGAACCCTTCATCGTAAGGGGCCCGAACAGGATGACCGCCCTCCCGATGGAGGTGGCAGTTACCCATGAGGAAGTCGCCCACAGCATCGAGAAGACCATCGCCAAGATGGAGGCAGCCATACTCGCGGCTCTTGACCAGACACCACCGGAACTCTATGCAGACATAGTGAAAAACGGTATCTATCTTGCAGGCGGCGGCGCCCTTCTCAGAGGCCTTGACAAGCGACTGACCGACAAGTTCCACATCGAATTCAAAGTAGCGGAAGATCCGTTGACCGCAGTAGCGCGCGGTACAGGCGTAGCGCTCAAGAACATCAACAGGTTCCGCTTCCTCATAAGATGAGGAATCTTCTCAACTTCCTTATAAAATACAGCACATGGTTCGTCTTTACGTTCTATGTGCTGATTTCATGCATCCTTCTTGTAAGGTCGAGTGAGAAGCATTCATCGGTCTACATGACCTCCGCCAACGCCATCGGAAGTGTAGTCTACGGCACTGCCTCGGAAATCACAGATTATTTCGGTCTTCTATCAGTCAACAAACGACTGCAGGAGAGCAATGCCAAACTGCAGAACGAAGTGCTTAACCTCAGACAGGAACTCAGCCAATACAAGATACTCGTGCATGACAGTGTAGGAGACTGGAGCCGCACAAGGTTCGGATATATAGGCGCGTCAGTAATCAACAACTCGACACGCCATCCGCGCAACTACTTTACAATAGACCGCGGCAACGCCGACGGCGTGCACCCCGGCATGGGAGTAGTGGACCAGAGTGGAGTCGTAGGCATAGTCGACGCCACCGGGTCACACACCTCAAGAGTGATATCGCTGCTCAACCAGAACCAGCGCTTCAGTGCCAAACTCAAGCATACGCCCTATGTAGGAAGCCTGACATGGAAAGGAGAAGACCCGACTATAGCGTTTCTGGAGGAAGTGCCCCGTCATGCACAGTTCCATATCGGCGACACAATCGTGACAAGCGGTTTCTCCACCACATTCCCGGAGGGAATCGACATAGGCACTGTGATGGGAATGGTGAAGACAGGCGATGACACGTTCTTCGTGCTGAAAGTCAGACTCGCCTCTGACTTCAAGACCCTCGGCACCGTAAGGATCATAAAAGACGCGCTGAAGCAGGAACTTGACTCGATCCAGAGCATAGAATGAAGATAAGTTCAGACGACTTCAATAACTCCAATGGACAAAAGAGTAATAACATACGCTATTCTATTTGTAGTGCTGGTGACAGTCCAGGCTCTTCTGATGAACCATATCGTGCTGTTTAACCGTGCGGTATGCTTCATCTTCATATACTTCATAGTGAAACTGCCTCTCAACCTCAACAAGAACCTCCTTCTGACACTCGGATTCCTGCTTGGGCTATCGGTCGATTTCATGTCGGATACCCCAGGAGTCAACGCACTCTCCTGCACCATACTCGCATCGCTCAAGACTCCGGTCTTCTTCGCCTACGAACAGCATGACGACCAGAAGCGCGCCATCGAGCCCGGCATGGCCTCGATGGGGTGGCTCACCTTCTGCAAGTATCTTCTGAGCATGTCGGCGATATACTCTATAATCGCCATATTTGTGGAATTCATCAACTTCTCATCCATAACGAACATACTGATCAATGTGGGGGCAAGCACCGCATTCACCTTTCTCGTGATACTCGCAACCGACTCCCTTCTCTATAAAAAATAAAAAATCCCGTGGGAAAGGACTATACATTAGAAAAACGAAAATATGTAGTTGGAGGATTCATCACCCTTGTAGTCATCATATTCCTGATAAGGCTTTTCAATCTTCAGGTCAGTGACGGCACCTATAAGGAGAACGCCGAATCCAACGCCTTCTTCCGCAAAGTGCTCTATCCGGCACGCGGACTTGTCTATGACCGCAACGGCCGCCTCGTGGTGCTCAACCAGCCCGCCTACGACGTAATGCTGATACCGAAAGACGTTGGTTCCGACTTCGATACCCTCGGACTCTGCAAGGTGCTCGACATAAGCAAAGAGCAATTCATGGGTTACTGGGCCGACATGAAGAATCCGCGCAAGAATCCGGGCTATTCGGCTTACACTCCGCAGAAACTCATGTCGCACCTGTCGCAGGAAGATTACGGACGTCTTCAGGAAAAACTTTACCTCTTTCCCGGATTCTACGTGCAGAAACGCAGCGTCAGGGAATACGCCACAAATGCCGCCGCCAACATTCTTGGCAACATACGCGAGGTCAATGCAAACGATGTAGAGCGTGACCGCTACTACAGAAGCGGTGACTATACGGGTGACCTCGGAGTGGAAAAAAGCTACGAGCATCATCTACGCGGAGTAAAGGGTGTGGAAATACTCATGAAAGACGCCCTCGGACGCATAAAGGGTAAATACGAGGATGGAATTCACGACGTGTCGCCGCTGTCGGGACGCGACCTTACCCTCAGCATAGACATGGACCTTCAGGAATATGGCGAACAGTTGATGCAAGGGAAAATAGGGGCCATAGTGGCTATCGAGCCATCTACTGGAGAAATCCTCTGCATGGTGTCGTCGCCGACCTACGATCCCTCGCTTCTCGTAGGCTCGGACCGAGGCAAAAACTACGCCAAGCTCGTCAGCGACCATCAGAAACCATTATTCGACCGTGCACTGCAGGGCGCATATCCCCCGGGATCGACCTTCAAGCCGACACAGGGACTCATATTCCTGCAGGAAGGTACCATCAACACCTCCACCGCATACCCGTGCTATCGCGGCTATGTCAACGGCCTCCGGGTAGGCTGCCACCCCCACGGCTCACCCATACCACTCAAGCCCGCAATAGCCACATCATGCAACGCCTACTTCTGCTGGGGCTTCAAGCATTTCATCGACAAGCGCGGCACGACACCGACGGCGCAGCTCGAAAAATGGAAAAACTATATGGTGGAGATGGGATACGGATACCGCCTCGGCGTGGACCTGCCCTCTGAAAGCCGCGGCTTCATACCGAATCCGGAATTCTACAGCAAATCATTCAGGGGACGCAACTGGACAGCCAACTCCATAATCTCGGTCTCGATAGGCCAGGGTGAGATACTCGCCACTCCCCTCCAGATCGCCAACCTGGCATCGACCATAGCCAACAGAGGATGGTATCATACCCCTCACATAGTAAAGGCAATCAGCGACACCGTCATCGACAGCCGTTATAGAGAGACTCACAAGCCGTCCATCAAAAAAGAGCATTACGAGCAGATAGCGGAAGGCATGCGTATGGCAGTGACCGGCGGCACATGCCGCATCGCCAATCTTCCGGGGCTGGAGGTGTGCGGAAAGACAGGCACCGCACAGAATCCACACGGCAAGGACCACTCAGCATTCATGGGATTCGCACCTTACAACAATCCCAAGATCGCAGTGGCAGTATATGTAGAGAATGCCGGTTTCGGAGCCGCATACGGCGTTCCTATCGGAAGCCTGATAATAGAAAAATACCTCAAGGGCTCAATAGCCCCCGAGAGGAAACATCTGGAAGAAAGAATGTTTAACTCTAACACCATCATCACAAGTGGAGTCAAGAAACATTGATGCCAACACGTCGGTATTCCGGCAGCTGGACTGGCCTACCATACTTCTATACCTTATTCTCGTGATAGCGGGTGCGGTGAGCATCTATGCCGCGAGCTACGATTTCGACCGCGCGAGCATGTTTGACTTTGCGGAATTTTCCGGCAAGCAGTTCCTATGGATCGGTCTCTCGCTCATCATCGGCTGCATGATCCTGCTGTTCGACTACCGAATCTACGAGACATACGCATATCCTGTCTATGCCGTGGTCGTACTTGTGATGATCGCCACCATATTCCTGGCTCCCGACATCAAGGGGTCTAGGTCGTGGCTCGTGTTCGGTCCTGTGAGCCTGCAGCCCGCCGAATTCGGAAAATTCGCCACGGCGCTCGCCCTCGCAAAACTCTTCAACTCCTACAACTTCACGCTCAACCAGAAACTGAGCAACTACTTCCGCGCACTGATAATAATCTTCATCCCTATCATACTCATACTTCTGCAGCACGAGACAGGATCAGCCCTCGTCTACATATCGCTCTTCTTCGTGCTCTACCGTGAGGGAATGAGCGGGCTTGTGCTCTTCTCCGCCGTGTGCGCTGTCACATATTTCGTAGTAGCGGTAAAATACGTAGAGCCGCTTCTGCTCGGCATTCCAGCCGGAGAGTTTACCGTATTCGTACTTATCATCACGGTCTTCTGCTGCATGCTTCTCTTCTACTGCAAGGACGGAGTGATAGGCCGCAACGTAACGCTCGGATTCACCGTGAGCGGAATAATAGCCGGCATACTTGCCCTGTGCGGAATAGAAATACCGGGCCAATGGTTTTTCCTGTCGACAATCGTCATCGCCATAATCTACGTCTCACTCGCGATGTACAGGCACAGGATAGAGCGCTACGTGATCAGCATCACCGTAACTGTGGTGTCGGTGATGTTTCTCTTCTCTGTCAACTATGTATTCGGCAATGTACTCGAACCCTACCAGCAGATGCGTATCAAAGTGGCACTCGGCATTGAGGATGACCTAAAGGGATTCGGATACAACGTAAACCAGTCAAAAATAGCCATTGGATCGGGAGGAGTGACAGGCAAGGGATTTCTCAACGGCACTCAGACCAAACTCAAATACGTGCCGGAACAGCACACCGACTTTATCTTCTGCACCATCGGAGAAGAGGAGGGATTCGTAGGAAGCGCCGCAGTCCTTCTCGCCTTCCTCGCACTCATACTCCGAATCATACACATAGCGGAAAGACAACGCACGCCATTCGGCCGGGTCTATGCCTACTGCGTGGCATCATATCTAATCTTCCACCTCTGCATCAACATCGGCATGGTAATAGGGCTATGCCCGGTGATAGGCATTCCGCTACCCTTCTTCAGTTATGGAGGCTCCGCACTCTGGAGCTTCACAATCCTGCTCTTCATACTCCTGCGCATCGACGCCTCCCGCAAGGAAAGACGCGACTAAGACCCCATCTCATAAAAAACAGGGTCCAAGCCCGGAATTGAGAGGACATAAGAGCGCAACACCTTATCTGCGCCGCGATATCAAGAACGACATCATAGCCAAAGCAGCAAGCAAGGCCACAAGAATCACAGAGAGGGCGGCAAGAGTCTGCCCTCCTGTCATTCCAATACCTATTGGCGATGTGGCAAACTCCACGGAATTCTCTTCGTCATCGTCAAGATCGAGGGCACTGAGTGCGGATTTCCATACTATGCGGCCATCCTCAAGACTTACGATAGCCGGATTGCCTCTTGCCAGCTCCTTGATTGAAGTATCATCGGCCGTATAGATAGGATACTGTCCTGACGACAGGTCACGCCATCGTGCGATTTCCTCCCGGCTCCCGGCTGCCACGGCAAAAAACTCCGTACCGGAGGATGTCGACATATCATAAAGTCTGTTGATCTTCCAGCTCGAAGCCATAGACAACCCCGTGATGTCAGGGATGAGCAGTATCATCTGCGGAGCATCGGAAGAAAGCATTGCCGTCACATCCTCCTTGCCATCCTCGCTCCAGACGATGAAATCAGGAGCGTCAACAGCAGTCGAATCCACAGCATCCTCGTTTTTCACAAACTCCTTCTCCTCGCGTCGTACGAAATGCCATCCATCATTCTCATCAGGAAGCACGTCGTCGGCACTGAACTCACGGACCTCTCCATCCTTTTCATAGAAAAACGAGAAGACCGGCTCATACTCTGACTCGCCACTGGAAGCAAACAGGCGTGTGCCTATAGCATAAGGACGGAAATCAACAGTCGGCTGCTGCCAGAAACCTACATATCCGACAAAAAGAATATATGCAGAAGTCACCACAGCCGCTATCCACTGCAGATAGGGAGAGACGATGCAGGATGCACTCCGGTTGAATTTGAGAAGCCATACCACGGCAACCGACAGAAGGCAGTTCTTGATAAACGTAGCCCAATTAGATATCACAATAAAATCACCGAAACAGCCGCAGTCGGCCACAGGGTCGGCAATGGCGATCCAGAGCGTAAGGGGAAGCATCACGAGCATGAACAAAGCCGCCATGATAGGCGCTGCCTTCCTGAAGCATCCGATCATCAGCGAGACTCCGACAATAAACTCCACAGAGAAGAGCATAAAGGCGAGAGTAAGCACGGTATTGCCCCACTCAGTGATCGGAATATGCATCGCAGTCAGATATTCCGTCAGTTTGTAATACGATCCCCAGGGGTCGATTCCCTTGCCAAGACCGGAGACGACAAACACACCACCCACGACAATCCTCATAAGCCATGTCAGCACGATGACAGCCATAGGATAACGGTTGAGAATGGGGTTAGCCATCTTCAACGCCCACGAGTCATCGAGCCAGTCGCCGAAACGGTCAAAGCGTTTCTCTATCCCCAACGGAGTCTTGCGCGCCACATCCGTCTTTTTGTCAGCAGTCTTCTTCACGCCCAATACATTGCCATTAATATGAACACCTATCACTCATCAGCCGTCTTGATAAGGGCAAAGAGCGCGTAGTTGATCATATCCATATAGTTCGCATCTATACCCTCGCTTACTATGGTATGACCGTCGTGGCCCTCGATCTCCTTGGTGCGCATCAGTTTCTGGAGAATAATATCAGTAAAACTGCTGACACGCATATAACGCCAGGCCTCGTCGTAATCATGATTCTTGTTCTCCATCAGGCGTGTCGCCCCGTTCAGTTTCTCATCATAGAGGCGCATGCATGTCTCGGCATCAAGATTCGAGCCGGGACCGAGGTCAAGCTGAATTAGAGCCATCACGCAATAATTCACGATACCGATAAACTCCGGTCTTATGCCTTCGTCTACAAGCGCCACTCCCTTCTCCTCGATGCTTCGGATACGCATGGCCTTTATCATGATCTGATCGGTCAGACTCATTGGCCTCATGATGCGCCAGGAAGTGCCATAGTCGATAAGTTTCTTCTGAAATAACTCACGGCATTCCCCTTTGGCACGGGCAAATTCCTGAGCTGTTTTATTCTGATCCATATGTCTATCTTGAAATGGGTTAAACAGGTTAATCTAAGTATCACCGGTTCATCACAACGTCAGTACGCACCCCAAACCCGAGTACGGCCTGCCTGTGAAAATATAATCTCACACAAATTTAGCAAAAAAAGATGAATATTAGGGCATGAAGTAGTGGATTTTTTCTTAATTTTGCAATATGAAAAACCCGTGACCGGGAATCTTTAGACAAAACATATGGCAGAAATAAGATTTATGGCGGAATGGGAGCCTGCGGAATACGTCATGCTTGCCCTCCCGCACAAGAATACAGACTGGGACTATATCCTTGACGAAGCAATCGACCAGTACCGCCGCCTGGCAGGCGCGATGACCGGAGAAGGAGTCAGGGTGATACTGCTATGTCCGGATCCGGAGGAGGCAAAAGAAATAATGAAAGACCACGACAACGGCCTCATCCGTTACATCCGGATGGACTATAACGACACATGGACCCGAGATTACGGCATGCTGACGGTGATACGCGACGAACGAGTGCGTGCCCTTGACTTCGGCTTCAACGCATGGGGACTGAAATTTGCCGCGGACAAGGATAATCTCGTGAACCTGAATCTTGAGAAAGGGAGGGAACTGCAGCCGCTCGTCTACCGCAACGAAAGAGATCTCGTGCTGGAAGGCGGCTCCATCGAATCAGACGGACAAGGCACCGTCATGACCACATCGCAGTGCCTGCAGTCGCCCAACCGCAATGGCGGAAAAACCAAGGGGGAACTCAATGAAATCCTCAAGGAACGTCTCGGTGCAGACCACGTGCTGTGGGTAGACCACGGGGCACTTGAGGGCGACGATACAGACTCGCACATCGACACCCTCGCCCGCCTCGCACCTGACAACACCATAGTCTTCACCGGCACGAGGAACTTCGATGACTCCCAGTTTGAGACGCTCCTCGCCATGCGCGCGCAACTATCGATGCTCCGCAACGCAGAGGGAGAAGCATACAATCTTGTGGAACTGCCGCTTCCCGACCCCGTATACGACCCGGAAGGTAACCGTCTGCCCGCCACATATGCCAACTACCTCGTGATGAACGGTATCGTCTTCATGCCGACATATGCACAGGCAGACAAGGACACACTGGCCATGAGAACGATCAGGATAGCATATCCCGAGCACAAGGTGGTAGGAGTAGACTGCAGGACTCTTCTGAGACAGCACGGATCGCTCCACTGCGCGACCATGCAGGTGCCTGCGGGAGTCTTTTCATAAGACCAGGCGGAGGACCGGGGATAAGAAACCTGAATTTTGACATTGCAACAGATACAAGACAGGAAGATGATAAAGAAAGAAAGCGACCTGCTGAAGGTCGGCATCATACAGCATTCCTTTACGGAGGACGTGACAACGAACCGGATGCGCAACCTGGCATCCATACAATCACTTGCAGAGGAAGGCGCACGCCTCATAGTGCTTTCCGAACTCCATGACTCGCTCTATTTCTGCCAGACGGAAGACGTAGAGAATTTCCGCTATGCGGAAGAGCATCCCGGAGACTTCTTCGACGTCTATTCGGAAGCGGCACGGGAAAACGGCGTAGTGCTCGTGGCAAGCAGTTTCGAGCGTCGCGCTCCCGGCCTGTACCACAATACGGCAGTAGTATTCGAAAGCGACGGAAGCGTGGCCGGACGCTACAGGAAGATGCACATTCCTGACGATCCCGGCTTCTATGAGAAATTCTATTTCACTCCTGGCGACATGGGATTCAGACCGATCGACACCTCTGTGGGAAGACTCGGAGTGCTTGTATGCTGGGACCAGTGGTACCCCGAGGCAGCGCGCCTCATGGCTCTCGACGGAGCGGAGATACTGATCTATCCCACTGCCATCGGATGGAATCCGGACGACCCGGACGATGAGAAGCAGCGCCAGAAGGAGGCATGGATCACGGTGCAGCGCGGTCATGCGGTAGCCAACGGTCTGCCGGTAATCAGCGTAAACCGCGTAGGGTTTGAGGAAGACCTGTCGGGCGCGTCGTCGGGCATCGACTTCTGGGGCTCAAGTTTCGTGGCAGGTCCGCAGGGAGAATTCCTCTGTCTGGCCCCCGACGACAAAGCGGCAGACATCATTGTCGAGATCGACCTTGCACGCTGCGAGAACGTGAGACAGTGGTGGCCGTTCCTTCGCGACCGCCGCATCGAGGCCTATGGTGGACTTACCGAAAGATACCTCAGGAAATAGACATGGATAAGACAACAGAAATCGATGGCGTCAGCATACACTACCGCGATTCGGGAGAGGAAAACCTACGTCCGGTAGTGATCATGCACGGCTGGGGCTGCAACGTAGATACCGTAGCCTCTATAGAGGCTCTTTTCAAGGGAAAGATGCGCACGGTCAACATTGACCTTCCGGGCCACGGACAGAGCAGCGAGCCTCCAGCAGTGTGGGGAATCGAAGACTTCACGACGCTCATAGAAAAATTCATAAAAAAACTCGGACTTGAAAGGCCATCGCTTATCGGACATTCATTCGGAGGACGAATAAGCATACTTCTCAGCTCGCGCAATGATGTAGACAAGGTACTCCTTGTAGACTCCGCCGGCATAAAGCCTAAGAGGAGCCTTAACTATTACCGCAAGGTATATACATTCAAGGCCATAAAGCATATTGTGACCTTCTTTCTCGGAAAAAAGAAGGGGCAGGAAAAACTTGACCGCATGCGAGCTAAAAAAGGATCGGCCGACTACCGCAGCTCCTCTCCGCGCATGAGGGCCGTCATGAGCAAATGCGTCAATGAAGACCTCAAAAGCGTGATGCCCATGATCAAGGCTCCGACACTGCTCATCTGGGGCGAGGACGACACCGCCACTCCCCTTTCCGACGCCGAGACCATGAAGAGGCTCATACCCGATGCCGGACTGGTATCCTTTCCGGGATGCGGCCACTATTCATTTCTTGACAACCCGTTCGGATTCCGCAGCGTGACAAGCAGTTTCTTCAAACTCTGACACCACTGACAACAACCACTAAACACATAATAACCACAGTGAACGCATTTTCCATAATAATACTCACAGTCTGCGGCATATACATGCTCGTCAACTTCAAGCATGACATCCACATGCTACAGCAGAACAGTTACAGGATCGACCGCTACATCAAGTGGCTCAACCGATCAGGCGACATCTCATCAGCCACCCGCCTCGTCAACCTCGGCATCCTGTTCCTGCTATTCTCCACCTTGCTGACACCGGCCATCAACGCAATGGCTGCGGCACTCGTATGCGTGGTGCAAGGCATAGTGGCACTCCGCAAGAAATTCAAGAAGCCACTCGTATTCACCCCCAGGGTGCGCCGCATATACGGCGTGTGCGCGGCAATCGGAATCGCAGTGGAAGCCACACTCGCCCTGACAGTGGGTCGCGGCGGCAGCGACGCCTTTCTTTACTATTCGGGAGGACAGGTCACTCTCGGGGCCGTACTGCTGATGTGTGTGTTCTCATGGGCCATCGCGATAGCCGCCGTGTGGATACTGAAGCCCGTGGAAGCCGCAATCAATCGGAAATACTACAACGAGGCGCGTGACATACTCGCATCCATGCCCGACCTCAGGATCGTAGGCATCACCGGCAGTTACGGCAAGACTTCCACCAAGCACTACCTGCACCGTATACTCTCGGAGCGCTACGACGTGCTCATGACTCCGGGAAGCTACAACACCCCCATGGGAGTCATACGCACGGTGCGCGAGATGATGAAGCCATACAACGAGGTATTCATCTGCGAGATGGGCGCAAAACAGCCGGGCGACATCAAGGAGATATGCGATCTCGTGCATCCCCAGACCGGCATAGTGACAGCTGTTGGTCCGATGCATCTTGAATCGTTTAAAAGCATGGAAAACGTGCAGAAGACCAAATTCGAGCTCATCGACGCACTTCCGTCCGACGGTTTCGGAGTCATCAACAACGATTTCGAATGGTGCGCCAACAGAAACACCGTCAACGTTAAGACCGCGCGCTATGGAGTATCGACTACGGAAGGCTGCGACTACCGGGCGGAAGAGGTAGCATATTCTCCCGAGGGCACCACATTTACCGTCACCGGTACCGACGGGACACGTCTTGAACTTAGGACCCGCCTTGTGGGAGAATGCAACATATCGAATCTCGTGGCAGCCGTGATAGTGGCGCTCCACATGGGACTCACCGCCGACGAGATACGCCGTGCAGTGGCATCTATCGACCAGGTGGAACATCGCCTCAACGTGAAGCGTACGCCCGGCGGAGTCACCATCATCGATGACGCCTTCAATTCCAATCCCTCCGGATCACGGATGGCAGTTGACGTTCTGTCGCAGTTCCATGGAGGCAAACGCATAATCGTGACTCCCGGCATGATCGAGCTCGGCAGCGAGCAGGAACGCCTCAACAGGGAACTGGGCGAGCATATAGGCAGAAACCTTGACGTGGCCGTCATTGTAGGCGCCTACAACCGCAATGCCCTTGTAGACGGTATACGCGCGACAGACTTCGACGAAAAGAACCTGCACATCGTCGATTCATTCGCCGATTCGCAGGTTCTCCTGTCAAAGATCCTAAAGCCCGGAGATACCGTACTGTATGAGAACGATCTTCCGGATTCCTTCAGATAACCATCATAAATATGCCTCAAGCATTCTCTTGAGGTCGGCAGCAGAATGAACGCCTGAACCGCGCCACTCCTGTTTGCCGTTTTTGAAAATCATAAGCGTAGGCACTGACTTAATGACATATTTCGCAGCCAGTGCCTCGTTTTTGTCAATATCAATCTTGATGATGCGTACTTTGTCGCCCATCTCACCGTGGAGTTCCTCAAGAACAGGATGCATCATGCGGCAAGGGCCACACCAGGTAGCGAAGAAATCTACAAGCACAGGGGTCGGAGACTGGATTATTTCATCAAATGATTCCATAGTAAAAAATATTTTAGAATTAAGGCTATCGCCAGACTGCAAAAGGCGCATCCGGGAATAAGCCTGCAAATAAACTACAACGATGTGGAACAGCCACATCCATCAATCTAACGCCTGACACAGGTTTATGGTTCGCTCAGGCTCAGGAAGCATCATGCCGACCACATGACCTGCATGACGGATCAGTCCCTATCCATGATGCCGAAAGCATCGGCATCGCGGTAGGCAGGAAACTTCTCGCGGAAGGCGCGCAGACGCCCGAGCGAGAGAGTGGCATAGATAAAATCCCTGCCCTCAGGATCAGGCACAGATATATCGTTGCCTTTGAAATCAATGGCCATTGACGCGCCATCGTATTCCATACCCTTGATATCCACACCCTTGCAGTCGACGCCGCACACATAGGCCTCATTTTCGATGGCACGCGCGGCAAGCAGTTTCTTCCAAGCCTCAACTCTCGGACGCGGCCAGTTGGCCACGGCAATCAGCAGATCGTAGTCGTTATCCACATTTCTGCACCAAACCGGGAATCGAATGTCGTAGCATACCACCATGGCAATCTCCCACCCCCTGTATCTCACCTTCAGGCGCCGGTTGCCCGGCGACAGTATGCGGTCCTCACCGGCCATAGAAAAAAGATGTCGCTTGTCGGCAAATGTCTCGTCGCCCGACGGCTCGATGAAAAAAGCCCTGTTAGCGAGCAGGCCTCCCGTGTCGGCGAGAAAACTGCCGGCTATGGCGATATTGTATCTTGCGGCAAGACTCTTCAGGCGCTCTACAGTAGGCCCCGAATTCCTTTCGGCAAGAGGACGCACGTCATCCTTGTCGCCATACGGACATCCCGTAGAAAAGGTCTCCGGGATAACAAGAAGGTCGGCTTCGGGATGTACAGACTCGAGCGCAGCCTCCAGATTGAGAAGGTTGCGCTCCTTATCGTTCCAGACCAGAGTCTGGGGGAACAGACATACTTTCAGATCACTCATCAGGGTATGAATTTTTCAGGATATTTTGCAGCATGCTTCCAATGGGAATAGTATTCCCTGATAAACCTCATGTCGGATTCCGCATCGCCGGTAGGCTCATAAACCCGGTCTATCAGGATATGCTTCCTGCTATAGTCGATGACAGCGAGAAGAATCGGCACTTCCGCTCCATAGGCTATGTAAAGAAACCCGGTCTTCCATTTGTCAGTCGCGCTTCTGGTACCTTCCGGAGTCACAGCGAGATTGACATATGGCTCATCGTGAAAGAGCCTGATGACCTTTTCGGTAAGGGATCCGGAATGCTTCCCGGGAGAACGCTGGACAGGGATTCCGCCGAAATAGCGCATAAGATATTTCAGAGGGAAGAAGAACCAGAAACTCTTCATAAGGAAATTGGCTTTTCTTCCCACCGAACTGTAAGCAGCCAGACCGAGCACGAAGTCCCAGTTGGAGGTATGTGGAGCCACGCAAATCACACACTTGTCGAAGAC
>X108_Striped_Desert_Hamster__coassemble_130_pt1 | contig 22439 bp, 15 predicted proteins | sample X108_Striped_Desert_Hamster__metabat2_low_PE_001 | metagenome-assembled genome bin X108_Striped_Desert_Hamster | reverse complement strand
ATTTGTATTCTATAGCAAGATTGTTTAATTTTGCACTTGCCAGTTGACTCTACAACAAATTATTTTCGTCCTTAAACTTGCGTATTTCAAAAAAATGTATTAATTTTGCAATAATTTTGTGTAGGCTTTCATATGAGACAATTAAAGATAACCAAATCGATAACCAATCGAGAGAGCGCGTCGCTCGACAAATATCTTCAGGAGATCGGTCGTGAAGAACTGATTTCCGTAGCCGAGGAAGTAGAACTCGCGCAGCGTATCAAGAAAGGAGACCATGCGGCTCTTGAAAAACTGACAAAGGCCAACCTGCGATTTGTAGTGTCAGTAGCCAAGCAATATCAGAACCAGGGCCTCAGTCTCCCCGACCTCATCAACGAAGGCAACCTTGGCCTGATACGCGCCGCCCAGAAATTTGACGAGACACGTGGCTTCAAGTTTATTTCCTATGCCGTATGGTGGATTCGCCAGTCGATACTTCAGGCACTGGCCGAGCAGAGCCGCATCGTGCGCCTTCCCCTCAATCAGGTAGGATCGCTCAACAAGATAAGCAAGGAACTTTCCAAATTCGAACAGGAAAACGAACGCCGCCCGTCGCCTGAGGAACTTGCCGAACGACTTGACATTCCTGTCGACAAGATTTCCGACACACTCAAGGTAAGCGGCCGCCATATATCGGTAGACGCACCTTTCGTGGAAGGCGAGGACAATTCGCTTCTCGACGTGCTTCCCAACGATGACAGCCCAAGCGCCGACGCCTCGCTGACTCAGGAATCGCTCTCAAAGGAAGTCGACCGCGCACTCCGCCAGCTCTATGACCGCGAACGCGAGATCATCAAGATGTTTTTCGGCATCGGATGTCAGGAAATGACACTGGAGGAAATCGGAGCAAAATTCGACCTTACACGTGAGCGTGTACGCCAGATCAAGGAGAAAGCCATCCGTCGACTCAAAGGCCAGAAGAGCAAGCTGCTCAAAAGTTATCTTGGAGAATAAACAGAATCCGACACATATATATCGGGTATATCAGACTCCATGATGTAAGCATCAATCGATTATCGATATAAAAAATCAAATCCCGGCATCGCATGATGTCGGGATTTGATTTTAAGGCCCCGTCTCAAAAGAACGAGGCCTTATGGACTAATGATACAGGAAGGGGGTCATTTCTTGATGCCGTCGCGACGGAGGAGTGCGTCAACTGTAGGCTTCTTGCCGCGGAACTCGATATAAAGCTCCATGGGGTCGACAGTGCCGCCTGCCTCGAGCATCTTGTGGTATCTGTCGGCTGTCTTACGGTCGAATATACCGTTTTCCTGGAATGCCGCGAAAGCGTCGGCATCGAGCGACTCAGCCCATTTGTAGCCGTAATAGCCGGCTGCATAACCTCCTGAGAAGATATGGCCGAACTGCGGCGATGTCAGGCAACCATCCACCATGTCGAAAATCCTCACCGGCTCGAGAGACTTGCTCTCAAACGCCGATATGTCCTGAGACGCGCGGAGGGGATTCTCTATCATGTGATATGCCATGTCGAGATAACCGAAGCCGAGCTGACGCATGCAGGCATATGCAGCACCATACTGCGACGCAGTGACGAATTTCTCGACGAGTTCCTTCGGCATCTTCTTGCCGGTCTTATAATGCTTTGCAAATGTGTCGAGGAATTTCTGCTCGGTAAGGTAGTTCTCGTTGAACTGCGAGAAAAGCTCCACGAAGTCATGATATACATTCGTGCCGCTGAGGCTGGAATATTTAGCCTGTGCACTTAGGCCGTGAAGAGCGTGTCCGAACTCGTGGAGGAAAGTCTCAACCTCATAAGGGTTAAGAAGAACGGGGTCGTTGCCGACAGGCTTGGAGAAATTCATCACTATCGAAATGACCGGGACATTGCGGTTGCCCTCGTCGTCCTTTGTCTCCGTGTTGAACTCGGTCATCCATGCTCCGGAACCCTTGCCGGGACGGTAATAGAAGTCTGTATAGAGCACACCGAGAATCTTTCCGTCCCTGTCATACACCTCGAATGCCTCGGCGTCGGGATGATAGGTAGGAATTGACTTATTGCGCTTGAACTTGTAGCCGAAAAGTTTTGTGGCGAGTCCGAACACACCGTCGATTGTGTTGTTGAGCTCGAAGTAGGGCTTCATGTCCTCGTCGTTGAAAGCATACTTCTCGTTCTTGAGTTTGTCCGACCAGTAGGAATAATCCCAAGGCATGAGCACGAAGTCAGGACCCTGGCTCTTACGGGCAAATTCCTGAATTGCCTCAACCTCCTTCCTCATCGGTTCGGTATATGCCTCGTTAAGACTGCCAAGGAAATCCATTACGTTCTCCTGGGTAGCGGCCATGGTATGACCGAGTTTGTATTCCGCATAAGTCTTATGTCCAAGAAGTTTTGCTATCTCAAGACGCACGTAGGCGATATCCTTAAGAATCTCGACATTAGAAAACTCTCCATCCATGTTGCGCGAGCCATACAGACGATACAGTTTCTCGCGAAGCTCACGATTGTCGGCATATTTCATGAACGGACCATAGGACGGAGCGAAGACCGTAATAAGGTACAGGCCCTTGTCGTTGGCCTTTCCTTCCTCGGCCATAGCGGCATCCGCTTCTGCCTTGGCGGCAGTCTTGATAGACTCGGGAAGACCTGCAGTCTGCTCTTCGGTAATGAACATACGGCGAGCCTTATCCTTCATGCCATTGGTCACATTCTGTGAGAATTTAAGGTTCAGGTCGCTGAGTTCAGCGCTCAACGCACGGTATCTTTCCCTGTCCTCTCCCTTAAGGTTGGCGCCATTGTCTGCAAAAGAGGCGTATGTCTCAGTGATGAGGCGCTTGTCTTCAGGAGTGAGGCCTTCTTCCCTGTCCCTGTTGTCATAAACAGTCTTGATGCGGTCGAAGAGTCGCTCGTTGAGGAGAAGATTCGCGCTATGCTCGGAAAGGATGGGAGTGACATTCTGCATAGCCTGCTGATATGCCTCATCGCCGCATGCACCCTCGAGATTGGAGAGAGCGAGGATAGCACGGTTAAGTTCCCAGCTGCTTCTGTCGAGGGCGACGATGGTATTCTCGAAAGTGGGAATAGAGCGCTGATTGACGATTGCCTCTACCGCTTTGTTCTGATACTCTATTCCTTCCTTGACTGCTGCCTCAAGATCAGAGGGAGTTATCTTATCGAAAGGAAGTACGTTGTAGGGAAGGCCGGAAGGAGCGAGTACCGGATTGGTACTCTCGTTCTGAGCCTGCACATGCAGTGCGCCTGTTGTCATGGCTGTTGCTGCTAACATTGCTATTATAGATTTTTTCATAGATGCGGATGCGGGAACCCGGACTTCAGGTCCGGATTCCCGTCTTTCAGATTAATATGTTTTTAATTGACGTTTTTGTCATTTAAAGATCATTATTCGGCTGCCTGCTTTCCGACCATGATTACCTCAACAAGGTTCTTGCCGTCGTAGACGTTCTTAAGGAACTTGTTGAACTCATCAAGAGTCAGGCTGCTGAGAGCCTCGATGTATCCGGCATATGTATTGGCACCTCTCTCAGCCGAGACGATGCTTCCTGCCCAGTATCCATTGGTCTTGGAATTGATCTCATACTGCTTGATGGCGGCTTCTTTCACCTTGTTGAAGTGATCAGCCTTAGCGCCATTGGTCAGAAGGTCCTCGAATTCCTTGTCGGCACGGGCCTCAAGACGGTCAAGCTTGTCCTCTGCGGTCTTATAGAGGTAGAGGAGCTGCCAGAGATTGTTGGAGAAATTATAGTAAGCGGATACGGATGCGCCGTATGTACCGCCCTCATCCTCGCGAAGGGTCTCTACAAAGATCATGTCGAGCACGTCGCCCATCATCTCCACCATGATGCTGTTCTTGATGTCCCACTTCAGGTTGGAACCGGAATAGAGATTGAATACTGTTGTGGAGGGTGACTGCATAGCGAGGTCAAACTTGTCGATGACCTTGCCCGAGACGGGATTGATGTCAGACACGGCCTTGAATTCAGAAGCCTTTCCGGCGGAAGGAAGAGTAGCGATATACTGCTCAAGCATCGGACGGAGTGTAGCCTCGTCAACGTTGCCAACGAATACAAAGGTATAGTCGGCAGCATTAGACATGGACTTCTTCGCCATGTCAAGCATCTGCGCGTAGTCTGCCTTCTCGAGAGCGGCAGCGTCAAGCACACCCATAAGAGGATTGTCGCCGTAAACGGTCTTCATGCGCCTCTTCTGGAATACCATGTCGGGCAGTTGCTCCTGATTTGCAAGGATCGGCTTAATCTGGTCGATCTGTGCCTGATATGTCTTGGCGTCGGGATTCAGTTCTGTTAAGTAAGCGTAGATGAGTCCCATAAGGGAGCCGAGATCCTTCACGCTTGAACTACCTTCGAGCATGTCGGTGTAGTTATTGATGGAGAATCCGAGCGAAACGGTCTTGCCTACGAGGTATTTCTTCAGCATGTTGATGTCGAAATTGCCGAGTTTTGACAGTTCGACCGCGATGTTGATGACATTGAGGTTGTCGGCCTGGTCTTTAGAGTAAGCCTGCTTGCCGCCTTTGCGGAACGCCTGCATCTGAACCTCATCGGCCTTGAAATCAGTAGTCTTAAGGATAACCTTCACGCCGTTGGAAAGAGTGAATTCGGTAGTTCCCATGAGTTCGTTGCCGGCCACTGACTTCACGCTTCCGGGCTGCGGGAGTGATGCGATAAGGGGCTCGGTGATGACCTCGTCGACATATGCCTCATACTGAGCGTTGAGCGTAGACTCAAGAGCCTCTACTACCTCAGCCTGTGAGATCAGAGGAGTATTGGAAGGCTGCGACACCACGATCACCTGATTCTCGGGAGTAAGGAGCTGCTGCGCTACCTGATTGTAGACGTCGACGGGAATCATGGGAAGGAGCTGCTTGGCGAGCTGAAGTTCAGTCTCGATACCGGGGGTCGGCTCGTTCTGGATGAAGTGGCGGATAAGTTCGCGACCATATTTCTCATTGTAAGTCTTGTTGCGCTCGTTGTAGCTCTTCTCATAGTTGTTGAGAAGTTCGGTGTTGGCACGTTCAAGCTCGGTGGGAGTAAAGCCTGTCTTGCAAGCGCGGGCTATGATGCTCATAGCCGACTTGTAGGCAGTGATGGCATCAGCCTTGGGAACAACAAACACGGTGAACGCATCCTTTGTAGCGGCCACAAGGAAGTCACCCATCATGACCTGTGCTGCAGAATAGGGACATTCGGGGTCGGAGGAATACTCAGTCAGACGGTCCTGAATCATCTTCACGAGCACAGTCTTCATGAGGGCGTCAGACATGTAGCCCTCTACAGTATTACGCATCTCCCAGGGAGTCTTGTCAGACTTGAAGAAAGTCATGATAGTGGTCATGCTAAGTTCGGGATCCTCGAAATGCGCGTAGATAGGCTCTTTATTATCGCTGATCGACACATAGTCACGTGGAGCGGCATTCTCAGGCATCTTGACAGTGGAGAAGAGTTCCTTTACCTTCGCCTCCATCTCGTCTGCATCGAAATCACCTACAATCACGATACCCTGCTGATCGGGACGATACCATTTCTTATAATATGCGCGAAGCACCTCGGGCTTAAAGTTCATCACCACGTCCATCTTGCCTATAGGCATCTGCTGATACTGGTACTCGCTGAAGATCTGGGGAAGGATCGCGGTGTACTGACGGGTACCGGCATCATTTCTCTGACGCCATTCCTCATTGATCACGCCACGCTCAGCCTCGATCTCGTCTGCTTCGAGAAGAATACCGTCACACCAGTCGCGGATCACGAGAAGCACGCTGTCCATGAGGGGCTTATCGGTAGTGATCACGTTGTTGATGTTGTAGACTGTCTCGTCGAAGCTTGTATATGCGTTGATGTCTGCGCCAAAACGGATACCCTTAGACTGCAGATAGTTGAGCATATTCTTGCCGGGATAGTGTGTAGTTCCGTTGAAAGCCATGTGCTCAAGGAAGTGGGCAAGACCAAGCTGCTCCTGAGTCTCGAGCGTGCTGCCTACTTTCTGAGCGATGTAGAAGTTGGCACGCTCTTTCGGCTGTTCGTTATGAAGGATGTAGTAAGTGAGTCCGTTGGGAAGCACACCCGACTTAACATCCTGTTTCAGCGCCAGCGGCGTAAACTGCTGGGCGAAGGCACACACTACCATCAGAAGGAGTGTGGCCAGACTTGTAAGTCTCTTCATATTGTTATTGTTGTTGGTTATTTAATTCTCTCTATCTATGATCCGTGTCAAATAACGAACCCGTACTACACCTTAGACGCAAAAAAGGCGGATAAATTACACTTTTATCAAAGTTTTTTGCGTGATTACCATATCCATCGGAACATCATGAGGCTCACAGGGCAGGGTATCGAATAACTGGAATTCATATCCAACGCCTATCTTGGTGGCACCCGATTCGGCCAGAAGCCTGTCGTAGAATCCCTTGCCTCTGCCAAGCCTGTTGCCTCGCCTATCGAAAGCCACAGCCGGGATTATCATGAGTTCTATGTCTTTTACATCGGCTACATCATCGCCTGTCGGCTCCTCTATATGGAATGAACCGAGTTCGAGTCTCGTTTCCTCATATGGCAGAATATCAAGATTGACACCATTCACCCTGGGAAGGAAAAAGCGCTTACGGTCTCTCCATTTCCTGAGGAAACCTACAGTAGAAAGTTCATCAGGCAGTGAATGATACATAAGTATCCTTTCAGCCATCATGAAAGCGGCTGTCTTCTCAAGACGTGCGAACACTTCATCTGCCGCGCTTGCCTTTTCGGCCTCGGAGAGCATCATGCGGAGATTTTTGATTTTTCTGCGTATTTCTGATTTTTCCATATCAAATAAGTTTAGGAGAGCACTCGACTCTGATATGTAACGCCTAAGGCTTCAGAATGGTTGGCGAATGACCTTCACGAAGTTCCTCGATAGCCTTGTCTACAGTGACATCCTGCTCATTCAGCACCTGAATAAGACCGTTGTAGCCGAGCACGTTGCGTGCGATTTGCGCCTTAAGCAGATTCAGTATCAGACCTCGGCTCCTGTTGATATAATACCATCGGGCCGGGACACCGTTGCGTGCCGCAAAATCTACAAAGCCCTCGAGAAGGGTCTGGTCGCGAGGAATAATCCTCTGAAGTTCATCGATAGTCTTAACACCACCGGTCAGGCTTCTGTACTTTTCAGTGACCTGAAAAGCATATTTCGTTATTAGCCCGCGATTGCTGACATTCACATAGTAGGATGTATAACCGGTGGTATCCTCCGGCACGAAGATGTCCGGCATGATTCCACCACCGCCATACACCTTTCTGCCGCCGTTGGTGAGATAAAGCCTGCTCTTGTCAAGCTTGATGCTGTCGGCATTGTAAAACTCACCATGCTCATACCGGTCGAGGATATCGAGAACGTATTTTCCATCCTCTCCCCTTTCATACGGTTTCTGTATGCTGCGGCCGGAGGGAGTATAGTAACGTGCTACGGTAAGCCTTATCGCGCTACTGTCGGGAAGTTCTATCTGATGCTGCACAAGGCCCTTGCCGAAAGAGCGCCTGCCTATGACAAGGCCACGGTCGTTGTCCTGTATGGCGCCTGCAAACACCTCTGAAGCGGATGCAGAATACTCGTCGAGGAGCACAGTTATGGGAATATTGCGGAAATGACCGTTACCGTCACTCATGGCAACACTACGGTTCTCTGCCAGCTTACCGTTGGTGCTCACTATTATCCTGTCTTCCGGCAAAAACTCGTTGGCCATCATTATGGCCTGGTCAAGATATCCACCCGTATTGCCTCGAAGGTCTATGATGAAACTCTTTGCACCGTCAGCAGCCAGACGACACAGCGCCATGAAGAACTCCTCGAATGTATTACGTCCGAATTTAGACACTTTCAGATAACCGATTCCATTCTCGGCATCGGCCATATAGACTGCATCGACGCTATTTACCGGTATGTCATCGCGAATAACATCAAAATCCAGAAGTTTATCCGAGTTGGCCCGCTTTACCTTTAGAGTGACCTTGCTTCCTTTCTCTCCACGGAGAGTCTTGAACACATTGTTCTGGGTAGCCTTCTTGCCGGTCAAGACTGAATCGTTGGCCGACACTATCTTGTCGCCGTTGATAAGTCCGACCTTTTCCGCAGGACCTCCGGCAATCACATCCACAACCACCACAGAGTCATTGACGATCTGAAAAGACACGCCGACACCTGAAAAATGACCTTCCATATCCTCATTGGCCGCTTTCAGTTCCCCAGCCGTAAAATAGACTGAATGAGGGTCAAGACCGGCGAGAAGGTCAGGCACCACAGTGGCGAGAAGAGAGTCGACATCAATACGGTCAACATACTCGTTGTCAATCAGGTCTACTATAGTGCGCAACTTAGCCTCTGCCGGACTGACACGGCTAATGGATATGTATTTACCGATAAAGACACCACCTGCGAGGCCGATGGCCAGCACAAGCGGTATCAATACGTAACCTAAATTTCTTTTTTTATTCATTTTTCATTCAAGATTGGCATATGCACGACTTCGATGCCGGCTTTCCTAAGGAGTTCAAGACCATCCTGAATCCTATAAAGGTCTGAAAACACTACCCTTTTGATTCCTGCCTGTATGATCAGTTTACTGCACTCCATGCAAGGAGAGGCTGTGACATACAATGTAGCGCCGTCGCTCGAATTATTGCTTCGCGCCACTTTTGTGATGGCGTTGGCCTCCGCATGCAACACATAGGGATAAGTGACGTTATCTTCCTCGCACACATTTGGGAAACCGGATGGGGTTCCGTTGAACCCATCGGAGATAATCATGTTGTCCCTCACAATGAGTGCGCCGACCTTTCTCCTTACGCAATATGAATTCTCACTCCATATCGAAGACATACGCAAGTAGCGCTCGTCGAGCAGACGCTGTTTGTCAGAACTGACAGTTTTATTATCAGGCATCATTTACGGTGTCTTTTCTGAATGATTATAGTTCTGAATGATCCGACAGAAAACGTTCGGCGTCAAGAGCCGCCTTGGCGCCGCTTCCTGCAGCCACGATAGCCTGACGGTAGCGAGGATCGGCCACGTCACCGGCAGCAAAGACACCCTCAATGCTGGTATGGGATGTAGCGCCCTCAGTGATGATATATCCGGCTTCATCGAGTGCGATCTGACCGTTGAGGAACGCCGTATTGGGATTATGTCCTATGCCGAGGAAGAAACCGTCTATCTCGATATCGAAATGATCTTCCTCAGGTGTTCCGGCTGCCCTTACCACATGAGCGCCCTCGACAACTCCATCGCCGAAGAGACCTCTCACGTTGCATTCAAAAAGGATCTCGATATTAGGAGTGTCTACCACGCGCTTCTTCATGACCTCACTCGCGCGAAGGAAAGGCTTACGAACTATAAGATATACTTTCTTGCAAAGTGAAGAAAGGTAAAGAGCCTCCTCACAGGCAGTGTCGCCACCACCCACTACGGCAACCACTTTCTTACGGTAGAAAAAGCCGTCGCACACTGCACACGCGCTCACGCCCATGCCCTGATATTTCTTTTCATCATCAAGGCCAAGATACTTGGCGCTTGCACCTGTCGAGATAATGACGGTCTCGGCCGACACTTCCTCGCCATGGTCATCGATGGCGACAAACGGACGCTTGGAAAGATCGATGCTCTCGATATTGCGAGAACGGACCTCCGCTCCGAAACGCTCTGCCTGTGACTTGAGCTGATCCATCATGTCCATGCCGCCCACGCCTTCAGGATAGCCCGGGAAGTTTTCAATCTCAGTGGTCTGAGTAAGCTGACCACCAGGCTGATTGCCTTCATAGATGACGGGTGAGAGATTCGCACGTCCGGCATAGATGCCCGCGGTATATCCCGCAGGACCGGATCCTATCACAAGAACTTTAACAGTTGACATATATACTTAAATAATTAATTTAACAATACATTAAAGCAGCCTGATACAAGTCTTTATTGCCAAACGCACAATAGATTCAGACAACTTCTATTATGATATAACAAACCAGACGCTCTTTTTGATTATACCGGAAGTTGAAAACGTCATGGGATGCGGAACCTGTTATCACCTTAGATCAACAATCTCAACTTTCGGATATTTAGCCGCCGGATATACGAATGTAGATGCCGCGAAGCTACGGCCTGTCTCCGCTTTTGTAACTGAAACAGTAATACGCTGGCCCGAGGTCGGGACTATGACAATTTTCGACGGTAGCGACGACGAATCTGGAATCGTGACGTGAACACTTTTATAACCGAGTTTTTTTGACTTGGGCGTCAGTACTATAGTCTTACAACCCTTAACCTGAGTCTTGGCGAATGATGCCGTGAACGACGAGCCATATGTATTGACAATAGAAAGAGGATTTGCCTCTGCCACCTCAGCCGCTGTTGGCAACATGAGCGTGGTCTCCCGGTTATTGGAATTGTATGTCCACATCTGCTTACCGTCATACCACGTTGAAGATGCCGAAGTCTGCAGAGCGAACTTGTTGCCCAAGGCCTTCAGGGTTCCGGAAATGCGCTGGCTACCGGAATCTATGCAGAACGAGGCGGAAATGCCTCCGGCATTATTAATCCTGGAAGCGGCACGCTTCATCACTACCTCCGCCGAATCCGCGGCTGCCACAGACATTACACCCATGACAACGGCAACAAGGAGAATATATATCTTTTTTCCAAACATAAATAACAAGGTTAATACATTAAATAACTGAAACAGCGGCGACCGTATTATACTATAACAATAATCAAGATAACAATAATCAAGATTATACTATAACAGCAATCAAGCCAAAGTAGCCAGAATACCCTCGAGAGTATTAGGATCTACAAGAACATTACGAGGCTTACCTCCGGTAGCGGGTCCTACGATTCCGTAAACCTCAAGCTGGTCCATTATTCGTCCGGCGCGGTTGTAGCCAATCTCGTAGCGACGCTGAACCGCAGACGTAGACGCCACCCCGCTCATCACGACCTGACGGGCCACTTCCTCAAACAAGGGGTCCTTCTTGCCGATAGTCGAAGGATCGACCTCAGTAGCATCGCTGTCTCCGCCCACCTGGGGCTCAGGAAGGATATACGGTCCCTGTGGATATGGCTGACGGGCGATATAGTCGCATACCTCCTCCACTTCCGGAGTATCGACAAAGGCACACTGCACACGCACCATCTCGCCATTGTTGCTTATCAGCATATCGCCTCTACCTATAAGCTGCTGGGCTCCTGTCGAGTCAAGAATAGTCTTGGAGTCTATGCCGGAACTTACCTTGAACGCGATGCGGACAGGGAAATTGGCCTTAATCATACCTGTAATGACATTTGTCGACGGACGCTGGGTAGCGATTATGACATGTATACCGACAGCACGCGCGAGCTGCGCGAGACGTGCAATCGGAAGCTCAACCTCCTTGCCGGCGGTCATGATAAGGTCAGCAAACTCATCAATGATCACGACGATATAAGGCATGAACCTGTGTCCATCGCGCGGATCAAGCCTTTTGTCGCGGAATTTCTCATTATACTCATGCACCTGACGCACAAAAGCCTTCTCAAGCAGTTTATAGCGTTCATCCATCTCCACGCATAATGAACTCAGCGTAGCCACCACATTCTCCATATTCGTGATGATAGGCTGGTTGCTGTCGGGAATCTTGGCGAGGTAATACTTCTCAATCTTGGAATAGAGTGAGAACTCCACTCGCTTAGGATCCACCATAACGAACTTCAGTTCCTCGGGGCGCTTGCTATAGAGAAGAGACGTAATGATCGCATTGAGACCTACAGACTTACCCTGACCGGTGGCACCAGCCACAAGAAGATGGGGCATCTTGGCGAGATCCGCTATATATACATCATTGCTGATGGTAGATCCGAGAGCAATTGGTAGACGGTATCGACTCTCCTGATAACTCCTGGACTGAATAATAGTGCGCATCGATACTGTCTGAGGTTCCTTGTTGGCGACCTCGATACCGACAGTTCCCTTTCCGGGAATAGGGGCGATGATTCGCACTCCTATGGCAGCAAGAGAAAGGGCAATATCATCAACAAGATTACGAATCTTCGCAATCTTGACACCTGTATCCGGACGTATTTCATAGAGCGTGACAGTAGGACCTACCGTAGCCTCGATGCTTGTGATAGGTATTCCGAAATCAAGAAGGGTCTTCCTGATCTTTTCCTTATTCTCCATCTGCTCCTCGGCATCTACGGAAATCTTGTCGACACCGGGCCTGAGATAATCAGACGGGGGAAACTTATAGTCATGGGTAAACAGTTCAGAATCATATGAAGGTTCCGGACTGCCACTACCCTTCTCTATCTGATTCACGTTGACAGTCATGACATCCGGTGCTACCTCCTGTTCCGGTTCCTCAGCCGGGGATTCAGCCTGCCTGTCAACCGCTACCGGACTTTGCTGCTCAGGCTCAGTCACTTTCTCGACTTTCTCGACTCCATCGGTAACGGCATTTTCATCTTTTACAACAGTGACGCACTTCTTTGCTTCCGGATTTGCCAGTTCATCATCATGATTATCCGATCCTTTGACATCCGCGGTTGAGTCAGGGGCCAAATCGGTTTGAGAAGTTTCAGCCTCTCCGGCAGGATACTCTTCAAACACATCGAGACTGTCGGGATCCTGCTCTGCCGCAACCTCTGAAGCCTTATCCGTGTCTTCCACTTCATCAAGTTCCGGAATATCGAATATAGTGTCGGTATTCGGATCAAACTCCACATTACCGGCATTTGTCCTTGTCTTTTCAGCTGCCGTGGGATCCACACCTTCTCCGGAAAGCACCTGATCCTCAAACTCACGGCGTTCCATCTCCCGGATCGCCTCTTCTTTTCTGAGTTGAGCCTCATATGCCTCACGCCTGATACGCTTTTTCTCATCATATGCACGTTTTTTCTTCATAATCCATTTGATCACATCACGCATACATATGACTACAAATATCGCGACAAGAACGACCGACAGGATTATCGCCCCGCTCCAGCCTATAAACTCGTAGATCCTCTCATTGATGAACCGACCGTGAAAACCTCCCCAGTTGACCATTGTATCCATGCCGATGGAAAGCATTCCGACCACTACACTGATGGAGATCAGCGCCACGAGAGACTTGATGGTAAAGTCAAGGCTACGAAACCGAGGATAACCGACCAGAAGTTTCAGCGACATGCAAACAAGCCAGACCACTATCACTATGGCTCCGACACCAAACCCACGGTTAATGACAAGTTCGGTTAGTCGTGCACCACCCTCTCCCGCACTGTTGACCACTTCCGCCGCATCACCTATGGCATTGCTTGACACAAGGCTCTGATCCTGGATACATGAGGCAAAATAGGAAATGAAAGCCACTGCAAACCAGAAACCAAGGCCACCGAGTATAATACCCGTGACGGTTCGCGTCACGGTCGAGGATGCCCATGCCTTCACGCGAGAAAACACCGACTCCTTAGGAGTCGTGTCTTTCTTTACAGTAGCCTGTTGCGTCTTCTTCTTTTGTTCCTGAGTCTTGTCTGTAGTGTTCCTAACTCTTCTGCGCCTGGGTGCTACGGCCGGTTCCGGCTGATTGTTCACAGGTATATCCTGATCCTGAACATCGTCTAACAACGGTATTTCAGGAGAATAGTTGTCAAATTTTTCCATTTGTATATTATGGTCGCGAGTATCTATGTTATTTCCTGTATCCTATAAGATCAATATCCTGTAGAATATTATAGAATGTAAGTTAGCCAGCAAAAACAATCACTTCATTGAGAGAAAGCCTCTGATTCCATACTGATATGATCAAAACCGGTCCGAAGAATGATATCTGCATTATCATTCAGACTCTTAGAAAGCCAGACGAATTCACTCATCGACCAATCAGCCTCAAAATCATATCGCATTCATCATGTGATTAATTCCAGCAAGGCACTTAGGAATGCAAAATTAGTAAAAAAAATCGGCATTATGTCAAAAAAAAATGTTAACTTCGCAGTTGAAATGAAACCGACACGAATTGCAGGACTGGCATTGCTTGCCCTACTATGGGTATGGCTAAGCATCGGACTACTCACATCGGCAGATGGATTCAATCTTAAGAATATCCTGATAGCCGCCATGAGCGGCATAATCATTTTTGTGCCACTATACAAGAAATACCGTAAGGACGGAAAGAAATAGCATCTTATGATACAGGAATCAGCACATACTCCCTCCCTTGCCGTCAAATCCACAGGTTACGGACTTTTGGACAGCATCAACACGCCGGCCGATGTGCGCGCCTTGCGCCTCGACCAGTTGCCGGAGCTTTGCGCCGATATCCGGAGATTTCTGATAGACCACCTTTCTGTCAACCCGGGTCATTTCGCCTCAAGCATGGGTGCCGTCGAGATCATAGTCGCTCTTCATTACGTATATGACACACCTACCGACCACTTATTCTGGGATGTAGGCCATCAGGCATACGCACACAAGATACTTACCGGCAGAAAAGAAGCATTCGCGACACAGCGCATGATGGGAGGAATCAGCGGATTCCCCTCTCCTCTTGAATCGGATAGCGACACTTTCATGACCGGTCATGCATCCAACTCCATATCGGCCGCGCTCGGCCGCGCTATAGCGGACCGCAATACTCCCGGAAAGGAAGACAACAAGACCATAGCGCTTATCGGAGATGCCTCCATCAGCGGCGGACTTGCGTTTGAAGGGCTCAACAATGTAGCCAACAACCCAAACAACCTGCTCATAATCCTCAATGACAATGAGATGAGCATTGACGCCAACGTTGGTGGACTTCATAAATACCTGTCAGAAATGTCGACATCCGCCGGCTACAACCGCTGGCGCGCCAAACTCTACAATGCTTTCAGGCGCAAGGGTGTAGTGAATGAGGAGAGCAAAGGAAGAATCCAGCGGTTTGCCAACTCCCTGAAAAGCCTCGTCAGCGGTAAACAGAATATATTCGAAGGCCTCAACATACGTTATTTCGGTCCTTTTGACGGTCATGACGTAATAAAGATAGTCAAGATTCTCAACGACATAAAAGACATGAAGACTCCCAGGCTGCTGCATCTGCATACAGTCAAGGGTAAAGGCTACAAGCCTGCCGAAGAGAATCCTGCCAAATGGCATGCCCCGGGAATGTTTGACCCGGAAACAGGAGAGAAGATAACGAGCAATTCACAAGACGCACCGCTTCCATGGCAGGAAGTGTTCGGCCGTACGCTTGTGGAACTCGCCGAAAAAGATGACCGCGTGATGGGAGTCACAGCCGCCATGCCGAGCGGCACATCCATGATACGCATGATGAATGCATATCCGGATCGCACGTTTGATGTCGGAATATCAGAAGGTCATGCAGTGACCTTCTCCGCCGGCCTCGCCACAGGCGGAAAAAGGCCGTTTACCGCAATTTACTCGTCGTTTCTACAGAGGGCGTATGACAATATCGTCAACGACGTTTGCATACAGGGTCTTCCCGTCACTTTCTGTATTGACCGCGCAGGTATCGTGGGAGAAGACGGAGTGACCCATCATGGACTTCTTGACATCGCATACCTGAGGTGCATACCCGGGATGCGTGTAGCCTCACCTGCGAACGAGGCTACGCTGCGCAACCTTATGTATACCTCACTTAAGAGCAATGGACCGCTTGCCATAAGATACCCGCGCGGTATGGCCACTACGAAAGACTGGCATACTCCGATGCGTGTGATAGAGATAGGCAAAGGACGCGCCATATCGGAGACGGATGGTGCGGAAGTTGCGATCCTGACTCTCGGACCGATACTGTCAGAGGCTGAAAAGGCTGTGGCAAGACTCGCGGAAAAAGGAATCAAGGCTGACCTGTATGACATGATATGGGTCAAACCTTTAGACACAGACCTTCTCAAACGAATCACCGACAAACACAGCATAATCCTTACGGTGGAAGACGGCGTGGCATGCGGAGGATTCGGAAGCGCCGTGACCGAATGGTGTCGTGATAACGGAAAGAACGTCACAATCAAGACACTCGGAGCACCGGACTCATGGGTAATGCATGGTACAGTCTCTGAACTAAAGCACTTATGCGGCTTTGACAGTGACGGCATTACAAGCACCGTCGAATCACTTCTTGCAGATAAATAACCTGTAATTCCGAATCGTCATGAAAATAATCATCGCCGGAGCGGGAGAGGTAGGCACGCACCTTGCCAAGATGCTGAGCAACGAAAGTCAGGACATCATACTCATAGATAATGACCAGCAGAAACTGGACAATATCGACTCCCACTATAACCTGATGACACTGTATGGCTCCACGTCATCGTTCGAGACAATGCGTAGCGCAGGAATACACAATGCCGACCTATACATAGCAGTGACCCCTTACGAGACACGCAACATAACGTCGTGCACCATTGCCAAGAAACTTGGGGTGACGAAGACTGTAGCCAGAATCGATAACTATGAGTTCCTGAAAAAGGAAAACCGTCAGATTCTCAAGGAAATGGGAATTGACATGCTAATCTATCCCGAGTATCTCGCCGCTCAGGCCATAGACCTTGCCCTTTCCCACAACTGGGCAAGATACTGGGCTGAAATGGGTGGTGGACAGTTGATACTTATAGGTGTTAAGATCCGCGACAACTCCCGTCTGTGCGGCATCAAACTGCGCGATATGCCGGTATCAGCACATCATTTTCATGTATCGGCAATCAAAAGGAATGCAGAAACCGTGATTCCGGGTGGTAACGACACAATAGAGATCGATGATATCGTATACTTCATTACCACTCCGGAATATGTGGAGGAAGTACGCGAGTTATGCGGAAAGAAAAAGAAGGTGATCAAAAAGGTGATGATCATGGGCGGGAGCCAGATAGCGATGCGTTTCTGCTCCGAGTTTCATGACAAATACCACATTCAGGTCATTGACATTAAGCGGGAACGTTGCGAATACATGGCTACGGAACTGCCAGACATAGAAGTCATACATGGAGACGGACGCGACATAGAAGTGCTTCGTGAGAACAACATATACCAGTATGACGCCTTCATGTCGCTTACAGACCAGTCGGAGACCAATATACTTTCGTGCCTTACGGCCAAGGATTTCGGTGTGCCGAAGACAATAGCTGACGTGGAGAACCTGCAGTTTCTCAGTCTTGCTGAAAGTCTCAACATCGGCACCACCATCAATAAGAAACTGATGGCATCATCAAGTATCTTCCAGATTCTGCTTGATACAGATGAGTCCAACTCCAAATTTCTCGCACTTGCCGACGCAGAGGTATGCGAGATGGTAGTCAAGGAAAAGGCTAAAATCACAAAATCACCAGTCAAAGACCTCAATCTTCCCTGGGGTATGACTCTTGCAGCACTGCTTCGCGACGGCAATGCAGAACTTATCGGAGGTATGACACAGATTCAGCCCGGAGACCATGTGGTGGTATTCTGCCTTTCCGGGACGATCTCTAAAATAGAAAAGTGGTTCAATTGAGACTCAGACACAACGAATATATCAATCTAAGGATGCTGCTCCGAACCATCGGATGGCTGCTCATGGTGCTATCGGGCTTCATGCTGTTTCCTCTTGTCGCGACATTTCTCTACGATGACTCGGGAACCCGGCCATTCATGATCTCGATAGCCGTCACGCTCGTGTCAGCCATAGGTCTGATGAGTCTACGTCCTGAAAGCCGGGACATGGGAAAACGGGAAGCGATACTTCTGACATCCCTCACCTGGATAATTCTTTCGCTATTCGGTATGCTGCCTTTCCTTCTTTACGGCACACACCATAGCGTGAGCGATGCGTTTTTCGAGACAATGAGTGGATTCACGACAACAGGCGCATCAGTTCTCGGTTCTCTTGAGAATGTACCACACTCGATATTGCTCTGGCGATGCGTTCTGCAGTGGATAGGTGGACTCGGAATCATACTTTTCACACTTGCTGTGGTGCCGATGCTCAACAACAAGGGTGGTATGCTGATGTTTAACGAGGAAGTAACCGGCATCACCCACGACAAACTGAGGCCACGCGTCAGCAATACGGCCAAATCACTATGGCTGATATACATAGGTCTTACGGCTGCCTGCATCATACTTCTGTGGATCTCGCGTATGAACCTGTTTGAGGCCATATGCCACGGACTATCCACCATGTCGACCGGAGGCTTCTCCACCTCCGACATGAGCGTGCGTGACTGGAACAGTCCTTATATCATCGTCGTGCTTACGGTATTCATGTTTATCGGCGGTGTGAACTTCAACCTCATATATGCCTCCATCTATGGAGATTCCAAACGGCTTTGGAAGAATGATGCATTCAAGTGGTTTTGTTTTGCCATTATCGGCGGATATCTCGTATTCGTAATCACAATGTGGGTACGTGGACTTATTGTCAGCTGGCAGGATGCCACCATCATACCACTATTCCAGAGCGTATCGGTGCTGACTTCAACCGGACTTATCGAGCCGCATTTCGCGCTGTGGGGACCTGTGCCGTATGTAATACTTATTATTTTCATGGCCATTGGCGGATGTGCCGGCAGTACGTCGGGTGGCGCCAAGATCGACCGCTTCATCATTCTTTTCAGGTTTCTGAAAAACGAGATGTACCGTACGATGCACCCATCGGTCGTCAAGACCGTTACAGTCAACGGCAAAGGCATATCGTATGTAATTGTGATGAAGGTACTGGCCTTCATCGCACTGTACTTTCTCGTGATTCTGATAGGCGGTTTTCTTCTTGCCATCATGGGAGTGCCTATTCAGCAGAGTTTCTTCTACGCCCTTTCGGCAATCTCTAATGCCGGAATCGGTGCAGACATGCCAGGAGTAGACAGTTGCTTCGCCCTTATTCCAGACGCGGCAAAATGGACCCTGAGTTTCATCATGCTTACCGGCCGACTCGAACTCTATACCGTACTTCTGCTCTTCACTCGAGCCTTCTGGAAGAAATAGCAGAATCCCGGCGCCGCACGGCACCGGGATTCCGAATAATCACTTAATTACCCTGAGAAAATCAGAGGGCGAGACTGTAGATAGACTCTGCTGTAGAGCGGTCAATCTTGATGTAGTTGCCGAAGAGGTCGCCCTTGTTTTCTGTAACTTTCCTTGCGAGCAGAGCAACGTCGGGATTCTCTATGCCGAGTTCCTTCATGCTTACAGGCATACCGATGGAAGTGAGGAATTTCTTAAGGGCTGCGATTCCCTTTTCAGCGGCTTTCACGTCGTCAGCCTCCTCGATGTCGAAGACTCTACGGGCGTATTGTGCCAGTTTGTGGGGATTCTCCTCTTTAGCGTATGTCATCCATGCGGGGAACATCACGGCAAGACCGGCGCCATGTGTCACTCCATATACCGCACTCAGTTCATGTTCAAGGGCATGTGTCGACCAGTCCTCTACCCTGCCGCCGCTGCATACGCCGTTGTGGGCAAGAGTACCGCTCCACATGATGTTGGCTCTCGCGTCGTAGTCTTCGGGATTGGCGATCACTTTCGGTGCTTCCTCTATTATCGCCTTCATCACTCCCTCGGCCACGCGGTCAGTAATCTCAACCTCGGGAGTATTGGAGAAGTAACGCTCCATGATGTGGGCGAGCATGTCGGTGATGCCGGCAGCCGTCTGATAAGGAGGAAGAGTAAAGGTAAGTTCCGGATTCATAAGGGCGAATTTCGGACGGAGCACGTCGCTGCCCATGCCGAGTTTGTGAAGTCCGTCGAGTTTGGTGATCACGGTGTTGCCGCTACCCTCGCTTCCAGCCGCCGGAATAGTGAGCACAACTCCTACCGGGAGAGCCTTCTCGACTTTTGCCTTTCCGCAATAGAAGTCCCAGAAGTCACCATCGTAAGGCATAGCCGCTGCGATTGCCTTCGCAGTGTCGATGGAACTGCCACCACCAACTGCAAGCACAGAGTTAATGCCTTCCTTTTTAGCAAGTTCAATTCCCTCATATACCTTGTCATCAACCGGATTCGGCTGCACGCCGCCCAGTTCGGCATATGAAATGCCTGCATCCTCGATGCTTTTTCTTACTCTGTTGAGCAGACCCGATCTCACAACCGAACCCTTGCCATAGACGATAAGCGGTTTTTTCATGCCGAACGCCTTAAGCTGGTCTGCCACCTGATTCTCTACGCCACGTCCGAATACGTATTTCGTGGCGGGATAAAACACAAAATTATTCATATCTTTCTTTTAAATTAACCATTCCAACATGTCTTGTCGAGTATCCATCTGGCGAGAGGCACTACATGTATATCAAGAGTCGGTGTGTGTATAATCCGGTCTTCTGAATATGTCACAATTTCTGCTCTTTCAAGTCCATAGAGATTGTGAAAAGTGACCAATGCTCTAACCTCACGTTCCTCTGTCTCCTGATTTTCAAGGCTATAGCAAGCCTGTATCCCATATTTCCGTGATGGAATATAAAAATCAAGTTCTACCTCCTTATTATAATAATATATGTCAAACCCAATTTCTGAACAAGTTTTCCTGTATAATGTCGAAGCACAGATATTTTCAAGTAATGCTGTCTCGCTGTCTGTAAGAAAAATATTCAGAAGACCATTATCTATAAAATAATGTTTTTTGACAGTCTCCTTCTCTACAAATTTTGAAGCATAATTATCAAACGTAAACAAAAGGCAGGCATCTTTACAATACTGAATGTAATTCATGACAGACACTGCATTGGTAGATACACCAGTAGCCTTTACCATATTTGACAGCCTATTGTAGGATGTCGGATTCTTGATGTTTTCTGCAAGACGCTTTATTGTAAGTCGAAATGCATGCTCATTCTTTATGCCGTTACGAAGCATTATGTCGCCGAGTATTATCTTCTCATATAATTCATTCAGCCAAAGTCGCTTATTGACATACATGAGTAACTCAGGGAATCCGCCCCATTGGAAATACGAATCAAGGGCTCTGTATACCTCCCCTCGTTTGATTCCATATTCCCAATTCTTGTCTATTTTTATCCCTAATGCATCAAGATACTCTGAGAATGAATATGGGAAAACTGTCTGCTCTATATATCTGGCTCCGAGCGTCGATGCTATGTCTCGACTTAACATTTTTGCATTGCTTCCTGTGATGTAAACCTGATATTTTTGATTTGCAAGTCTTCGCGCGAAATGTTCCCAACCCTCTACATTCTGTATTTCATCAAGAAATATAATGGGTTTGAAATCAAACATCGACGTGTACGCTTGCAGTATCAAATCAAGTTTGTCGGCAGTCATTCCGATAAGTCGCTCGTCATCGAAATTGACGAAAAGCATCTCGTGGATATCATGTCCTTTAGTCAACAGTTGTCTCGCCCTGTGATATAAAAGATATGATTTCCCAGCCTGACGTATACCGACGAACACATAGTGGGCTTGCTCCTCAAATTCAAAAGATCTCGGACTTATCTCGAGATTCATAAGCAAGTCCTGGCTTTCTATGATTATTGTTTTAAATATTTTGATGTTCATATGCATTATTTTTCTGCAAAGATAATAAAATATTCATTACCAATAAACATTATTATCATATTTTATTAATCGGCAATTAATAAAATCCACGATATTTATTAATTACCAATTAACAGAATCCCCTATTTTTATTAATTGTCAATTAACAGAATCCTCTATTTTTATTAATTGTCAATTAACAGAATCCTCTATTTTTATTAATTACCAATTAACAGAATTGCTTGTTTAGATTATCTCATATTGCCCATGTGGCTTTCTTCCATATGTGCTCGAGAGGACCATGGCTGTGTGCCTTCATCCACCAGCGGCATGCCCACCACTGCACGAGGAAGATGCATATGCCGATCAGGAGACTTCCGGTGATGCCCATCTGCAGACCGAAGCCCCAGTGATAGTATATCGCAGAACCGATGATACCCTGCGTCACGTAGTTGGTCATACTCATGCGTCCGTAAGGTATGAGAAGCGACAGTGCATTGCTGAGTCCCTTAGTCTTATAATAGGCGGTCATGACGCCTACCACAAGAAGCAGCATAAGGCAGAGATTTGTAATGGAGCCTGTAAGTATCTTGAAAGGTGTAAGGAAATTAGGATTCTGCACATAGTCTCCAATCATATTGGAGATACCACTGAGAGGGAAATAGACAAGAAGCGCCACCGCCATGACCTTGCCCCACTGTGGAAGGTATTCTTTTTTAAACCATCCAGACCTGCCTATGAGCATACCGAAGATAAAGAGCCCGGCGGTCTGGAAAAGCCGTCCATGCTCCCAAGCCCATGCAAGACTCGCCAGCTGTCCCTCCCAGAGGTTGACCTTGACAGTCTCCCAGAAAGACCCTCCTGACTGAGCAGCGAACGTTGCGGCCCAATAAGGAGCGGAGTTAATCTTGACAATCTCATAGCCGGGATCAAGCCCTGCACGTATCATCTGATACAGGC
>X108_Striped_Desert_Hamster__coassemble_129_pt1 | contig 22798 bp, 19 predicted proteins | sample X108_Striped_Desert_Hamster__metabat2_low_PE_001 | metagenome-assembled genome bin X108_Striped_Desert_Hamster | reverse complement strand
CCCCTCACCTCAGTTACAATCTTGAGGCAAAATTCGATACCCGCTCGAGAATATTGGTTACAGAAGGATCGTTTAACCAGGCAATGACACTGGGCGACGCTTTCGAGACCGTAACCTTCAGCGTGCTTCATGCCACAGGTGCAGAAGTGACAGGCCTGCCTGAAGGACTTGAGTATTCATTCGACAAAGAAAGCCTCACGGGTACAATCTCCGGAACTCCTGCAGAGAAGGGAGAATGGACATACACCATTACGACTACAGGAGCAGAGGAAGGAGATGAAATCTCTCTTACCGGTACGATAAAGGTTACATTTATCGACAAGAGCCTCCGCAGCGCATATTTCTCGTTTGACGCGGTAGGCGCCACAACTGTAGCCAACAACTATAAAGAAGGTACAGTGGCCGACATAAACGGCACTGCAGGTTCTGATGAGGGTGTTCTCAATGGCGCAATCAAGTTTGATGGAAACGGATACCTCACTCAGAAGGTTTACGAGGAACTGATGTTTGGCAATAACAATTTCTCAATTGAACTATGGTTTAAATCGGAGGATAATGACGGTTATCTCTTCTGTGTGGGTTCTCACAATACCACCAATGTGGAAGGCGGTACCGGCAACTGGGTAGGTCTTGAACGCCTTAAGAATGAAAGCACTGATCGCCTTTGCTTTTCAATCGACGATAACATGACGAAGAGCGACTGCTATGCGCTCAGTCCATCCAAGGTTTTTGACAACCAGTGGCATCAGATCGTATGCGTACGAAACGCGGAAGATAAATCGCTTATAATCTTTATCGACGGTAAGCAAAACATCAAGAATGCCGGAACCGGTACGGGAGCAATCAATTTCGATCCCCGCGAGATGCTTTATATCGGAGGTGATGATGAGCTGACGTCAGGACGTGAACACAGAACGTTTAACGGTGTCATAGATGAGTTGACAATCTATCCCCATGCCCTTTCTGCAGAGGATGTCAAGGCGAACTACGACAAGATGGATATCAATGCAGTAGAGGAAATCATCGCAGCAAGCGAAAACTCACATCTTACTGTAGTAGATGCCTTTACCGGCAATATTGTCAAGACTGCCGAAGGAAAATCGGGAGCAGGTATAACCTCAGGTCTTGAAAGTGGCGTATATGTACTGATAGTCGAAGAAGATGGTCAGAAAAAATCCTATAAGTTCATAAAGAAGTGACATTCTGAACAACCAAATAAACTGAAGAGGGGAAGGCCGGCGGGCCCTCCCCTCTTCAGTTTTATAATTTATGATCAATTGACGGTCTTGTTGACCTGATATATCTTGATAGAAAGCATCATCCGGTAGATTCCAAAAGTGATGAAAGCGATACCGATGTAAAGCCATACCGCTATGCCTCCGGCGATCGGACCGGCTACGAAAATGATAGCGAGAACCAGAGTACACAGGATAAAGGAAAGAAGAAGAGTAAGCCAGTAACTTGTGTTGCCGTAATAGAGGCAAGTCTCACATATGGCATTAAGAGCCACAAATATGAGATAGAATCCTATGCCATAGATGAAAGTAGCCACCATCTGGTCGTCGGGTAAAAGTATCATCCAGATGCCGCATATCAGTTCCACAACTCCGATAAGCATCTTAAATCCCCATCCCGACAGTCTGCCCATGTTGGTCAGAGCAAAAGCCACATTAAGAAATCCGACCAATGCAATCACGATTGCAAAAGTGTAGGCAAAAAGCGGAAGTGATGAGTCCGGGTTTGCAAGACACCATATGCCGAGAATTACAGACAGAAGTCCTGTGACGAGAGGCAGCCACCAATATCTTGCCGCTGCCTGAAGAATTGTCCTTTTCATAGTATCAAGTATTAATATGTCATCAGTATAAGATTTTTTAACTATAACGTTTCCGGGGTAACTTCGGTTTATGAACTTTTTTTTGCATTTTTTCAAGGGGTTATTTTGTTATGTGGCAATTTCGCAGTAATTTTGTAAGTTCAATCGTGCCGGTCGCAGCAGTCTGTGCTGAATGACCGTACGGGTATGTTTAAAGGATTATGGTTATGCACTGCATATCAAACATATACATACGTAAAAGACTGATTCAGGCTATAACGCTTGTTCTGATGTCGATGTCATGTGGCTACATCACTGCATCGGCGGAAAGTGAGGCAAAGCCTGTAATTGCACTTCTCGGGGACTCGATGACATGGATTGGCGGTGATTCCTGCCAGAATCCCACAGGATGGAGTCATCATCTGAAGTCAAGAGGTATCGCTGACCGCGTCGATGTCTATGCGAGAAGTGGTGCCACATGGACCAATACATCGAAGACACGACGCGACACGGTGTCGTATTCTGAAATTCTTGATGATGACAATGTGATATTCAATCAGGCTCTACGGCTCAGGGGAAGAGTGCTTTCCGGTTTGGCAGTAAATCCAGATGTAGTGCTTGTATTCGCAGGTGCTAACGATGTCTGGTTTGGAGACAGGCGTCCGGGTATGTTTGATGAGAAATCTGTCGGTTTTTCAGAACCGGCAGTATCAACAGCCCCGTCCACCGTGACGACGCTCAAGGGAAGTGTCTCTCTCGTATGTGACGTTGTCAGGGAAGTCTTGCCTGAAGCAAGGATAGTGATAGTGACACCTGTAGAAATGTCAAAGGCACCTGCTGTTTTGACCGAAAAGGTATCAGATGCGATAGAGGAATCAGCCTTGTCGAGGGGTGCTGAGGTTCTTAGGGCAGACAAGTGGGTAGATATACGTCATATACAGGAAGCGTCGTCTCCCACATATACAAGCGACGGTGTTCATACCAATCCGAGAGGAGCCTCAATTCTGGCTGACTTCATAATATCCGGTCTAATGAAATCCAAAGACAATGCAATACAATACAAGTAAACTGATCTACTATGGTATTTTCAGATTTATTCTTCATATTCTGTTTCATTCCGCTTTTCGGCATACTGTACATGATCGCGGGTATGATAGACAGAGGCCGTCAAGGTGGCCATACACTGCAGGATTCCATGCCAGGCAGACCGATGCTATGGCGCAACGTGGTCCTTACCATATTCTCGATACTTTTCTATGCCTGGGGCGAGCCGGTATATGTGTTTCTTATGCTTGTCGTGGTCCTTGTCAATTACCTATGCGGTCTTCTTATCGACAGATGCGTGACCGACGGGACAAGAAGAATCTGGCTTATAGCCGGAGTCGCCGCAGACCTCGCAGCCCTCGGCAGTTTCAAGTATCTCGGCTTTTTCTCCGGTATTCTGAGAAATGTCGGACTGGATGTGCCTGATCCACAGATAGCACTTCCCATAGGTATAAGTTTTTATATTTTCCAGTCGATATCATATCTGGTGGATGTCTTCCGTAAGGAATCAAGACCACAGAAAAACTATTTTGACCTGTTGCTCTATATTTCCATGTTCCCTCAGTTGATAGCCGGACCTATCGTGCGCTATGGGACAGTGGCTGAGGAAATAGGAAAACGGACAGCAACCGTGACTGATGTGGCCGACGGGGTATACAGGTTTTCAATCGGTCTCGGTAAAAAGGTAGTGATTGCCAACATAATGGGGGAAATAGCCACGTCGCTTATCGGCGGCAGTCTTGATAATCTTTCAGCCGCCGCCGCCTGGGTGGGTATTCTTGCATTCTCCATACAGATTTATTTTGATTTTTCCGGTTATTCCGACATGGCAATCGGTATAGGCCGCTGTGTGGGGTTCCATTTCCCGGAAAACTTCAACCATCCGTATACTTGCACATCCATGACGGATTTCTGGCGTCGCTGGCACATGAGCCTCGGATCATTCTTCCGTGATTATGTCTATATCCCGATGGGTGGCAACCGCCGTCATCAGGCCCTGAACATCATGACTGTATGGTTTCTCACGGGAATGTGGCACGGTGCAAGCTGGAACTTCATAATCTGGGGTGTGTATTTCGGACTTATAATCATGATCGAGAAGTATACATTGCTCAGATGGAATGTGCCGAAGCCTGGATTGTATGTCTACAGTATATTCTTGATACTGGTAGGATGGGGTCTTTTCTATTTCGATGATTTCGGAAGGATGTCACAGTTCTTTGTCGCCTTCTTCGGTTTCAATGAGTCGCAGGGCCTTCCGATGCATGTGGAGAGCCTGATAATAGACAATATGTGGCTCTGGGTCGCTGCCCTGATTCTCTGTCTTCCTGTAAGGCGCCACGTAGAGCGTCTTGGATCGGTCGCTGCCTCAAAAGTGCCGTATGCCGGAGACTATACCGTACAGTTCTGTCATGCATCGATAACAGTCGCCATCCTGATATGCAGTGTAGCCCTTCTTGTCGGTGCGACAAACAATGCATTCATTTATACAAGATTCTGACGATAATGGAACAGAATGTGGATAATAGCGAAAATCGCAGGCCATCTGAAAATGGCGCGGCGTTGATGTATATCATTATCGTCGGAGTCGTATTTCTGACTCTGACGGTAGTATTCGTTTTCTTTCCGAGGTCAAAATACTCGGAACTTGAGAAAAGGGATCTTGCGGAGTTTCCGGAGATGAATGATTATGAAGGTAACGCAGGCGGCTTTACTGCCGCCATATCTTCCTGGTTTAGCGACACAGAGCCATATCGTGATGAACTCATGACGCTAAGCATGAATATACGCTCGTCAATGCGGGGGGATTTTCTTCCCGAGGAGGAGACCGTGTCGTTCAGGCCATCTGATACCACCCCTCTCGCCGCAGTTGAAAATGCCACTGACACTGAAGATGATATCGAATCCGGACATGACAGTATTCCGGACTCAGAGACTCCGTATGATGAGGCGGCTGACGGCAAGGCCAAACTTGGTGATTCAGGGACTATCATCATCGGAAAGGGAGAGAATGTCAGGGCTCTCATGGCTTTTGGCGGCACTGCCAAAGGCGGTGGTGGATACATAGACCTGCTCAATACTCTCGCAGAGACATTCCCGACGCAAAATGTATATGCCATGGTGGCTCCGCTTGCCACCGAGTATTATCTGCCTCCCAAGGCCGCCAAGGTCAGCAATCCGCAGAAACCATTCATATACGGGATTCGCGACCGGCTGTCGCCCAATGTCAAGTTTGTAGACATATATTCAGAACTGTCGAAGCATACGAAAGAAGACATATACCTCCGCACTGATCATCACTGGGCTGGACTTGGAGGCTATTATGCCGCAAAGAAACTTGCCGAGACAGCGGGAGTGCCTTTCAGGGGACTTGATGCTTACGACCGACACGAAATCAAGGGATTTGTCGGATCCATGTATGGCTACTCAAAAGACATTGCGGTAAAGAATGCACCAGAGACATTCGTCTATTACACACCGTCACAAGCGAAATATGATGCCGAGTTTGTAGCCTACACCCTAAACAGGAACTTTCAGATCACGAAAGAATCAAGACCATACAGGTCATCGTTCTTTAAATCATTTAAAGACGGTAGCGGAAATGCTTATCTCACATTCATAGGAAGTGACCAGGTCTTCGTGAAAGTAAAGACTTCCACGCCGGGCAACCGCCGTCTGCTCATCATAAAAGACTCATATGGCAATGCGGTTCCGGGCAATCTCTTCTATTCCTTCAATGAGGTTCATGTGGTCGATTTCAGGTATTTCACCCATAATCTAAAGAAATACGTGGCCGATAACGGTATCACAGACATAGCGGTTTGTTTCAATGTGTTTAACGCGTACAGCACAGGAAGCGCCATGAAGGTAAAGCGGACGCTGACACAGGCCGGTGGCGTTCATGCGGCTCCGGATGCTTCAGACGCAGTCAAAAAGGATTCGAAAAGCACGATAAGCCCTAAAGATAAAAAAGACCCGGGAAGCACAGCCGGCAATACACCTTCAGATGAGCCTGTGATAAACGAAGAATCCTCCACATCACTGAGTCAACCTGAGAATGCTGGTGAGAAGCAGGAACCAGAGGATACAGAGCCTGTGACACCGGAAATAAACAATCAAACAGAAGAAGAAAAAGAATAAGGAAATGGCTGATTTCAGAAGAAAGCCGGAATGGCTCAAAATACGCTTGCCTCGCGGATTCAAGACCAGTCAGGTGGTGGGTCTGCTCAACGAGAAGCATCTCCATACGATATGCTCGAGCGGAATGTGTCCCAACAGAGGAGAATGCTGGGGCAATGGCACTGCGACCTTCATGATAGGCGGAAACATATGCACACGAAACTGCCGGTTTTGCAATGTAGCCACAGGCAGGCCGTTGCCTCTCGATCCTAAGGAAATAAGCGATATCGTGGAGTCGGTAAAGTCACTGCATCTTCGTCATATAGTCATTACGTCTGTTGACCGTGACGATCTTCCGGATCTTGGCGCCGGTCATTGGGCGGAAATGATACGAACCTTAAAGACGGAGTGTCCTGAAGTGACAATGGAGGTACTCATACCCGATTTTCAGGGGCGTGAAGAACTTGTGCAGATGGTAATAGATGAGAGACCGGATGTAATATCGCACAACCTCGAGACCGTAAGACGCCTGACTCCGCATGTGCGGTGCTCGGCTACCTATGAGAAGTCGCTCAAGGTGATACGACAGATTGCAGAAAGCGGAATACGCAGCAAGAGCGGCATCATGCTCGGACTCGGTGAGACTATGGATGAAATTCATGAGACCATGAAAGATCTGCGGACAGCAGGTTGCGAGGTGATGACGATAGGCCAGTATCTGCAGCCTACGGCAAGCCACTATCCTATTCAGGATTATACTCATCCTGATGTGTTCGAGCAATTACGCCTCGATGGATTGCAACTTGGCTTCAGGCATATGGAATCTGCGCCGATGGTAAGGTCCTCATATCATGCGGAGCGTCATGTGAACTAATTAAGGGTAATCGATATGTTTAGGATGATGATGCTTGCCGGTGCAGGCGGATTTGCTGGAACGTGTCTTCGGTTTCTGGTCAACAGATATTGCGGGACACTCTCAGCCGGTGGCTTTCCGGTCAGTACGTTTGTTGTCAATATCATAGGCTGTTTCCTTATCGGTCTGCTTTTCGGACTAATTGAGAAACATGATGTCCTCACCCCGGAACAAAATGTATTTCTCATCACAGGTTTTTGCGGCGGTTTTACTACATTCTCCACTTTTGCCAATGAGATATGGGTGCTTGGAGAAAGGCAGCAGTGGATAGCCTCGTTGCTGTTTCTTGTACTGTCGGTCGGACTCGGAATCTTTTTCGTGTGGGCCGGACGTTCTATAGTAAGATAAAGATTCATAACCATAACTATGAATAAAGGTCTATTCGCACTCGCTATGGGCACATTTGCCCTTGGAATAGCGGAGTTTCTCATGATGGGAATACTTGGAAATATCGCTGCCAATATGGGCATCAGTATTTCTTCGGCAGGAAATTTCATATCGGCATATGCACTTGGTGTATGTGTCGGAGCCCCTCTACTGCTATTTGCGCGCAAGGTACCTCTCAAGACCATAATGCTAACCCTCGCCGCTGTCATAGCCGTCGGAAATCTCGGCGCAGCAGTATCACCGGGATACTGGACATTCATGCTCTCCCGCTTTATCTCCGGACTTCCTCACGGAGCGTATTTTGGCGTAGGTGCAATAGTGGCACGTCGTCTAGCCCGTCCCGGAAAAGAAGTCAGTGCGGTATCATACATGATTGCCGGCATGACTATCGCGACTCTCATAGGAGTGCCGATGGGAACACTGATCACGAATTTTGCCACGTGGAGAATTGCTTTCCTCATAGTAGGAATAACCGGGTTGCTAACGGTTATCGCGATAAGGTTCTGGATTCCCAAAGTGAAAGGTCTGGAGGATTACGGGTTCAAGGGACAGTTCCACTTTCTAAGGACACTGCCGCCATGGCTCATATTCGGCGGTGTCCTTTTCGGGCAGATCGGAATATATTGCTGGTATAGTTATATAGATCCTCAGCTGACAGACGTTGCAGGGTTCACGACCGATGACCTGTCGTGGCTTATGGTATTATCCGGATTAGGCATGTTTGCGGGCAACCTTATATCGGGCAGGCTGAGCGACAGGTATAAGCCCTCATGGGTCGCAGCGTGGGTTCAGGCTTCTGCCATTCCTATACTGTTGTTGTTTTATTTCTGTTCATCCGTTCAGGCAATGGCGGTCATACTGATGATGGCAGGAGCGGCGGCACTTTTCGGTTCAGGAAGTCCGTTACAGTCTTCCATTGTCGGCTATGCCCGTGGCGGTGAGATGCTCGGAGCCGCCTGTATACAGATAGCCTACAACGCCGGCAATGCCATAGCGGCATGGATTGGAGGCAGTGTCATAGCACATGGCTACGGATACACCGCCCCCTCTATCGTAGGTCTTCCTATAATTCTTGCAGGATGTGTACTCCTGTTCATTCTTTATGCCCGCTACGAAAAGAACGGCGCACGGAATCAGGATGCATGACTCTCACGACATGCGGTCGCGGTAGTCTTCATAGGTAAATTCCCTTAGCAGTATAGGTTCTCCATCTATCGGTTTCAGCCATATGGATGGATGCTGGATACCGTTAAACATGTTGGTCTTTACCGTGGTATAGTGGTTCATGTCGCAGAGAGTCAGCCTGTCGCCGGCTTTCAAGGGAGATGTGAAATCCCAGTCTCCCACGAAGTCTCCGCTAAGGCAGGAATTGCCACCAAGACGATACGTATGTCGAGTCTTGTTGCCGAAGTGGGAATCGTCAACCCTAAGATCAGCATTTTCATCTTCGGGCATTGCTTCAGCGATAACCGGTTTGTAGGGCATCTCAAGACAGTCCGGCATGTGGCATGCAAATGAAGCATCGATAATAGCAGTCTTTATACCCGCGTCTTCCACTACATCAAGAACCTCCGTTATAAGGTCTCCCGTCTGCCATGTGAAAGCACTACCGGGCTCCATTATTATCTTAAGACCGGGATATTCCCGGTGCAGATCCTTCATGAGGGTTATAAGAAATTCGATGTCGTAGCCTTTTCTCGTCATCAGATGTCCTCCGCCCATGTTTAGCCATTTGACCTTGGTCAACAGGTGTCCGTACTGCTCCTTCATGGCATCAAGTACCTTGGCCAGATCGTGACTGTCAGACTCACAAAGAGCATGGAAATGAAGACCCTCTATGCCATCCGGCAGGCCATCAGCCAGTGCGGCAGGTGATTCTCCAAATCTTGAGCCTGGCACACAAGGATTATATATATCAGTCTCGATCACGCTACAGTGAGGATTGACTCGCAAACCTGCGCTTACGCGCTCTGAATCGGGATGCGAGGCATTCCATGCCTCTATCTGACAGCGGAAGGTAGCATATTGTGAGAGCGAATTGAATGTGATATGGCGGCATCCTGCGAGAAACTTTGGAAAGGTCTCCTTAGTGTAGACCGGGCAATATGCATGCACGTCATGTCCGAGGTAGTCGAGCGACAGCTGCATCTCATTGAGAGAACTTGCTGTAGATGAAGTGAAATATCGCTTGATTACGGGAAAGGCTTTCCAGAGGGCATTCGCCTTGAATGCCATAATGATCTTCACATCCGCTTCTTCCTCTACCCTTTTGAGAAGCTGAAGGTTACGGACCATTCTTTCCTCATATACTATATAGTATGGAGTCTTCATTTCATTCAAATCCTTATTAAGAAGTTGCTTAAACTAATATGTAACTTGACTGGCTGTCAGGCTTGTGACTGACAGGATGACATCAGAAAATATTTCTAAAAGTCAATTTTACCTTTCTTTGCCTCCTCAAGCATTTTCTCACCCGGCATCAGATATACTTCAAGCCTACGGTTTTTTTCCCTGTTCTCTATCGAGGTATTAGGCACAAGAGGTGTCTCATCTCCATATGCGTATGAAAATGTAAAGGAAGTGTCGGCTCCGCTCTGGTCAAACCATGCAGTGACCGCATCTATCCTGTCGGCAGTGATGTCGTCGCGGTATTTGGGAGACCCTGTATTGTCTGTGTGCATCACGAGAAGCACACGAAACATGTCAGGATTCCTCATGTATCGCTTGATTGGCGTAAGGTAATTACTTGCCTCGGGAGATAGATCAGTCGAATTAGGAGCAAAGAGCACACTTGCAGGTATAGTCACAAGTATTACTTCCTTTTTTCTGTATGCCTCGATATTACATTTGCCTTTCTTTGGCGACAACGGTCCATTGAACAGTTTGTTTCGTGCCTCAAGATCTTGAAACTTACGTATCAGATCGGCAGCCTTCGGTTCTTTTGACAGGTCGACTGACCGTAGCATCTGAGCGAAGGTGAGGTCTTCGAGATTCTGTGTCTCCTGTGAGTTTGCCTTTAATGCTACGGCTGTAAGGCATAAGCAAGAGATCAGTGTTCTATAGAAAAGTGTGTGAAGGTTCATTGCAATTACAAATTCAATTAAGATCAATTATTCCATCAGGCAGACGCATGGTGATGGTCTTTTTCTCCTCATCCATTTCCACGATGAAATCTTCAGTCAGAGGTATGAAGATATTGTCTCCGTCCTTGTCTTCCACAATGAGGAGTTCATTGATGGTATTAGTGTCTATGTCGGTTATGACTCCCACCTTACCATGGTCTACCTCATATACAGACCATCCTATAAGATCGTCGTAAAGCGCGTATTCCTCATCGTATGTGTCCTCCATATACTCCTTGAGCCTATCGCGAAGGGCATATACAGTCTTATTGACCAGTCTTGATGCTTCCTGTTCGCTGTCTATTCCATCAAATTTGACGAGATATGAGAAACTTCCTTTCGGGCGTACGGAATCAGCATAGAATGGCACGAAAATACCGTCTATATCTATTATGGCGGGATTATCATTCAGGTAATCCGCGTCTATATCAAGCATCACATTGAGCTCGCCCTTTAACGCATGGGTCTTCTGTAGCTTACCTACAGCGGTTATTTCATCTTCGCGTATCATCAGTTTCTGAAAATTTTAGCACCAAGCGAATTGAGCCGCTCGTCAATACGTTCATAGCCTCTGTCGATCTGGTCGATGTTTTCAATTCGACTTGTACCTTTGGCAGCCATAGCGGCTATGAGAAGCGCAATACCGGCCCTTATGTCGGGACTCACCATACGTGACGCGCGAAGAGAATTGAATTTTCCACTTCCGATCACTGCGGCGCGGTGAGGGTCGCAAAGAATGATCTTGGCTCCCATGTCAATGAGTTTGTCGACGAAGAAGAGACGACTCTCAAACATCTTCTGATGGATCAGGACACTACCTTTCGCCTGAGTGGCGGCTACAAGGAAAATACTCAACAGGTCGGGCGACAGGCCGGGCCATGGCGCATCCGCAATCGTCATTATGGATCCGTCGAGAAAGGACTCTATCTCATAGATCTCCTTCTGGTCAATTATAATGTCGTCACCTTTCACTTTAAGGTTGATGCCAAGGCGGGCAAAAGCATCAGGGATAATACCGAGATCATGCACTCCTACGTTTTTCAGCGTCAGATTGCTACCGGTCATGGCCGCAATGCCGATAAAACTGCCTACCTCGATCATGTCGGGAAGAAGACGATGATTCGCGCCCCAAAGAGACTCTACACCTGTAATAGTGATCAGATTGCTTCCGATACCGTCTATTTTGGCGCCCATCTTTACAAGCATCTTGCATAACTGCTGAAGGTATGGCTCACAAGCGGCATTATAGATAGTGGTCTTGCCTTTGGCAAGCACGGCAGCCATGATGAGATTGGCAGTGCCTGTGACCGAAGCCTCGTCAAGCAGCATGTAGACTCCCTCGAGACCTCCGGGGGCTGTTATATTGAATACTCTTTTCGCAGAATCGTATTCGAACCTGCCGCCAAGTTTCTCAAGACCGAGAAGATGAGTGTCAAGTCGGCGACGTCCAATCTTGTCGCCTCCTGGTTTCGGAAGCACCGCTATGCCAAACCGCGCCACAAGCGGACCTGTGACCATCACCGAACCGCGGAGAGCTTGCGCCTTTTTGCGGAATTCCTCAGTATCAAGATAGTCAAGATTGACATCATCAGCCTGAAACTCACATGTATGCCGATCGATATATCTTGTCTTTACGCCGAGTCTGCCCATCAGATCGATCAGATTGCAGACATCAGCGATATCGGGGAGGTTTGAGATCGTTACTTTTGCGGAGGTGAGAAGAGTGGCGCATATCACCTGCAAGGCCTCATTCTTGGCACCCTGTGGCTCTATTGATCCCTGAAGACGATGACCTCCCTCTACTATAAATTCGCTCATCTTACTACTTGTTTTTTTTCTTACCCTGTTTCTGGTTTGTAGTCACTTCCTGATAATCGTGAAGATAGATATCGCCCGGAATAAGGTCGATCTTACCGTTGCTCATGAAGCACAGGTCTCGCAAGACCTTGGCATCGCTAACCCCTTCCTTGTTGTGGGCAACCATGAGTTTCTTCATATGATTGGCAATCATGCCGATCATGGTCCGACGGTCATCGGAATCCTCCATATCAGCAACTGTCTCCACCATTTTCTGTATATGCTTGCCATAATACCTGAAGAGGATCTCACGCGAATTGCTATAAGGAATTGTTCCGGGAACCGGATTTGCCTCTTCTTTCTGTATAACGGGGACCGGAAAATCAATATCGAGCTGAAAGCGTGCCATAATATTGATATGATCCCAGATTTTCTTCCTGTCGCTTGGATCCTTTCTCAGGTTAGGAAACAGAATGGTCATGATCTCTGCTATGGCAAACGCACATCTGGTGCGCTCCTCTCTATCAGGAATGGTCAGGCAGTAATCCACCAGATTCTGTATGTTTCGACCATACTCTGCAAGAATGAGAGGCGACATGCCTGTGTTGTAAGGAATCATGTGCAGGATTTCCGGTGTTATCTCCATCAATCCAATCTCTTCTGTCGCTATATTATCTTTATATTCTTCCATTTCAGTTTATTTCTTATTGAGTACTAAACCGGTATTCAAAACCGGCACTGTCTTGTCAAAGACCTTTCACGGTGCTCTTCTTAGCCTCGTATTCCTTCAGATATTCAGGTACACTGTATGCGAGATCAAGGAAGTCATTCTCGCGGAATGCCTTTTCTGCAAGAGCGGTCATGTCGGATGCCTTAGGATTGACAGCATCAATCCAATGCAGGTGCGAGCCCTTTAATACTTCCTTCGATTTTTCAGCACCGTTACCCATGAAATATATTTCCTTGTCGGCCGGCAATCCGGAATAACTGTCTTCTGTGAGTATCATTGGCTGCGGCTCGATCAGACCGTTCAGGCGGAAGTCATATGCCGCGGTATATACCTCCATCCGTCGAGCATCAATCATTGGTACGAGAATCTCGTCGCCCTGCCAGTCAATATTTCGAAACATTGCTTTGACAGCCAACAACTTCAGAGTGGATACTCCAATAAGTGGAACACCGAGGGAAAAGCATAATCCCTTTGCCATGGAAAGTCCGATGCGTAGACCGGTATAACTGCCCGGTCCCATGCTGACTGCCACAGCGTCAATCTTCCATTCTCTGCGTCTCGCTTCTTCAATACAACTCTCGACAAAGGGGCCGATAGCGCTTGCGTGGTTCATCTCAACGTCATCCTCACGGCTGAATTCTGTCAGACCTTCGTGGATCAGCGCCACACTACAATACTTACCTGATGTCTCTATGCTTAAAATCGTACTCATTGCCTGTTTTTTGTTATGTGAATTTGTTCGGCACACCTGATGCCATCTATGGCAGCGGATACTATGCCACCGGCAAAACCGGCACCTTCTCCGGCAGGATACAGGCCTGTGATCTCAGTGTGCTGAAGTGTCTCTCTATCGCGCGGTATCCTGACGGGACTTGAAGTGCGTGACTCAAGTCCGATAAGGATTGCCTTGCCGGTAAGGAATCCTTTCGCCTTGCGTCCGAAATCACGGAATCCCTGCTGAAGCCTGCCGGCTATGAAAGGCGGCAACATCCTGTCGAGTCTTGCCTCGTAGAGACCGGGCAAATAACTTGAGGGTGGCAGAGACTTCGAATCCTTGCCCTCCACGAAGTCAGTCATTCTCTGGGCAGGAGCAACTATGCTGTCGCCTGCCTCATGATAAAATTTCTTTTCGAGATCCTCCACAAGGTCAAGCATCTCGAAAGTACCACGATTCGCATATCCGGGAAAATCACCCGGCCTGACCTCAACAACCATACCGGAATTAGACCATATGCTGCTGCGTGCCGAGGCCGACATGCCATTGACCACAAGTTCACCCGGGGCACTTCCGGCCGCCACGACGACTCCTCCCGGGCACATGCAGAAACTATAGACTCCTCTCCCATCGCACTGTGTGACAAAACTGTATTCCGCTGCCGGAAGCCATTGTCCACGTCCTGCCTCATTGTGGTACTGAATACGGTCGATAAGCTGTTGCGGATGCTCAAGTCTGACACCGATCGCGAGACCTTTTGCCTCAAGCCTGACGCCATCACGGTCAAGCCAGCGGTATACGTCACGTGCGGAATGGCCGGTGGCGAGAATGACAGCCTCTCCCCTGATTTCTTCACCATCCGATGTCACTACACCTTCAGTCTTTGAACCATCTAAGATCAGCCTGTCGGCACGGGTCTGGAAACGCACTTCTCCCCCTTTCTCAATTATGGTCTGACGTATTGCCTTCATAATTTTAGGAAGCCGGTCGCTTCCTATGTGCGGGTGGGCATCAATCAATATGCTTTCGTCCGCTCCATGCTGAACGAGAAGTGACAGAACGGCCGACGTGTCTCCTCTTTTCTTACTTCTTGTGAAGAGTTTGCCGTCGGAAAACGTACCGGCACCACCCTCCCCGAAACAGTAATTTGATTCGGGCTGGATTCTTCTTTCCCTGTTGAGTGCCGCTATATCGAGTCTTCTTGCATCCACATCCTTTCCGCGCTCCAGCACGATGGGTCTCATGCCAAGCCTTATACACTCCAGAGCCGCGAAAAGTCCTGCAGGACCGGCACCGACAATAACTACGGTAACGGGTGAATCCGAAACATCGGGGAAAAGAACAGGCTTATAGCCCGATTCCACCCTGTTGTCATCACCGACAGCGATTCTGACCGTAAGGTTGATTATTATGTCTCGTTTACGCGCATCGACAGAGCGACGCACGATCCTCCAGTCGTTGACCCTGCATCCCGCAGTCCCGAATATCTTCTTTTCGAGAAGTTCAGGCCGTGCTGCCGTCTCCGGTGAGACGCGAAGCGATAATTCCTTTATCATGTATTATTATGTTCTTTCCACATACTCACCCTATTAAGTGCCGGCATTCATCGATAATCAAGCATCCAATTACGGTGCTGAAATCCACAACCCCGTCACTTTAATGGATGAAAAACATCCCTTGGGCTTATAAAAGGGTTTTATTTACAAAATTACAAAATTTTTTTGGCACTTCATAAAAATTCAGTAATTTTGTAGAATATGGAAATGAATAACGATATGGCATGCCTGTTTGATCTCGACGGAGTCCTGATCGACAGTGAAAGAAAATATACTGAAATCTGGGCGGCTATTGAGAGACACTGGCCTACCGGTATCGAGAATTTCGCCTATAAGATCAAGGGAACTACTCTCGAGGATATTCTTGACCGTTATTTCCCTGATCCTGAAGTCAGGGAAAAGGTAGTGGCGGAACTGATGCGTCTTGAGGGCATGATGGTATATGAGCCTCTGCCTGGCGCAATCGGGTTTCTTGAATACTTGCGCAAACGTCATATTCCGGTAGCGATGGTGACCAGCAGCAATGACAAGAAGATGGATCACTTATGGAAAGACATGCCGGGTTTTGAAAAATATTTCGATACAATAATAACGGGAGACGAAGTTAGACACTCCAAACCGGATCCCGAAGGCTATCTTTGTGCATCGGACCGTTTAGGCGCCAATCCCAAGAAATGCGCAGTCTTTGAGGATTCTCTTCAAGGCGTGAAGGCCGGCAGGGCCGCCGGTGCCTATGTGGTGGGAGTGGCAGGTACGCTTAAGGCGGAAGATATCGCTCCTTACTGTGACATAGTCGTCTACTCTCTATCCGAAATCGATCCTGACAAACTGATTGAAATCCTTAAGAACCGTGCATAATTTCGCGCCACTTGCAGAACGGTTACGTCCGAATACTCTAGAGGACTATATCGGACAGAAGCACCTTGTAGGACAGGGTGGGATAATCCGTAACATGATAGAGTCCGGAAAGGTGAACTCATTTATCCTATGGGGACCTCCGGGCGTAGGAAAGACTACGCTTGCACGCATTATTGCCAATACCATCGATGCCAGATTCTATACTCTCAGCGCAGTGACTTCAGGCGTGAAGGATGTCAGGGATGTCATAGACAAATGCACAAGAGAGGCATCAAGTGTATTCGCAACTGCACGGCCTATCCTTTTCATCGATGAAATACACAGATTCAACAAGGCACAGCAGGACTCGCTTCTCGGCGCCGTGGAGAAGGGGGTGGTGACTCTAATAGGCGCCACAACGGAGAACCCTTCGTTTGAGGTGATACGTCCATTGCTAAGCAGGGCTCAGGTATATACGCTTAAGTCGCTTGAGGAGGATGATCTTAAAGAACTCATGGAACGTGCGCTGACCAAGGATGAGGTGCTTTCGCATCGTACCGTGGAGGTACGGTCTACAAAGGCCCTGTTCAGGTTTTCCGGCGGAGATGCCCGCAAGCTTCTAAATATACTTGACCTGCTTGAGCAGAGCGTGCCCGAGGGACAACCGGTGGTGATTGACGATGATATCGTGACCAACCGACTTCAGGTGAATCCCGCTGCGTATGACCGCAACGGAGAAATGCACTATGATATCATATCGGCATTCATAAAGTCCGTTCGCGGTAGTGATCCTGATGCAGCCATCTACTGGCTGGCACGGATGGTCGCGGGAGGTGAGGATCCGAAGTTCATAGCACGAAGGCTTGTGATCCTCGCAGCAGAGGATATAGGACTTGCCAATCCCAATGCACTGCTTCTTGCCAACGCGACTTTTGACGCCCTTCAGAAAATAGGCTGGCCGGAAGGTCGAATAATATTGGCGGAGTGTACGATATATCTCGCCACATCACCCAAGAGCAATTCGGCGTATCTATCCATCGATGACGCTCTTGAAATGGTCAGTCGTACCGGAGACCTGCCTGTGCCCCTTCATCTTCGTAATGCCCCTACCTCTCTGATGAAGGACATGGGTTACGGTCAGGAGTACAAATACGCTCATAACTATGCCAATCATTTCGCCATGCAGCAGTATCTACCTGATCAGCTTGCCGGCGTGCGTTTCTGGAATCCTCAGCAGAATCCGGCTGAGTCAAAACTGTCAGCCTACATGCGTCAGTTGCGCGATGCCGCGGCACCACGCAATGACAATACGACACCCTGCCCAAAAGGCCTTGACAAGGACTGAATCGCCTATAACTCCAGTTTAAGGAATCTTGAAGTCTCGGTGTCGAGACCGGCGAGTTGCTCCGGTGTGCCCGAAGCCACGAGCCTGCCACCGTCACGTCCGCCATTGGGCCCCATCTCGATTATCCAGTCAGCCGACTTGATTACATCGAGATTATGCTCGATGACAACCATGGTGTTGCCCTTCTCCACAAGTTTGTTGATTACTCCGAGGAGCACCTTTATGTCCTGGAAATGAAGGCCTGTGGTCGGTTCGTCAAGAATGAAGAGTGTCTTGCCGGTATCTTTCTTGGCAAGTTCGGTCGCCAGTTTTACCCTCTGGTTCTCGCCTCCGCTTAACGTGCTTGAAGGCTGTCCCAGTTTTATATATCCGAGTCCGATCTCCTGAAGTACCTTTATTTTCTTAAGAATAGAGGGAACGTTCTCAAAGAACTCTACAGCCTGATTGACAGTCATCTCCAGAACGTCGGCAATCGACTTGCCCTTGTATCTCACCTCAAGAGTCTCACGATTGTAGCGTTTGCCATGACATTCCTCACACGGCACGAGCACGTCAGGCAGGAAATTCATCTCTATAGTGCGGTAGCCGTTGCCTTTGCATGACTCGCATCGTCCGCCACTCACATTGAATGAGAATCTTCCGGGCTTGTATCCTCGTATCTTGGATTCAGGTAGTTCCACGAAGAGTTTTCTGATGTCGGTGAAGACACCGGTGTAGGTAGCGGGATTGGATCTTGGTGAACGTCCGAGCGGTGACTGGTCGACTGTGACTACCTTGTCGATGTTTTCTATGCCCTCTATCTCCTCATATGGTAGCGGCTGGGTGTTGGAACGATAGAATTTTCTACTCAATATCGGTTGTAGTGTCCCATTGACGAGGCTTGATTTACCCGACCCGGAGACTCCTGTGACGCATATGAATCTGCCAAGAGGAAACTCGACATCCACATTTTTGAGATTATGGCCTTTGGCACCCTTGACAGTAAGGTATTTTCCGTTGCCCTCCCTTCTTGCGGCCGGCACCTCTATGCTGTTCTCTCCATTCAGATAACTTGCCGTAAGGGTGTGGGTCTTCTTCATCTCCGACGGAGTACCCTGAAATACAACATTACCTCCTTTTCGTCCGGCTCCAGGACCTATGTCGACAATATAGTCCGCCTCATTCATTATGTCTTTGTCATGCTCGACCACAATTATGGAGTTGCCGTTGTCCCTAAGCTGCTTAAGGCTATTGATCAGGCGCTCGTTGTCGCGCTGATGCAGGCCTATCGAAGGCTCATCAAGAATATACAGCACATTGACAAGCTGACTGCCTATCTGAGTTGCAAGACGTATGCGCTGGCTCTCTCCTCCCGATAATGATGAACTCGGACGGTTGAGCGAAAGATACTCAAGTCCTACATCAAGCAGGAACTTAAGCCTCGACCGTATTTCCTTAAGGATCTCGACAGCCACAAGCCTTCGCTGACTGTCGACCCTGTCCTCAAGTCCGATGGTCCAGTCGTAAAGTTCCTTTATGTCCATACACGAAACATCCGCGATATTCTTTCCGTCGATGTAATAGTGCAGAGAGATCTTGTTGAGACGTTGGCCACCGCATTCCGGGCATATGCAACGAGAATAGAACTGTTCGCTCCATTTCTTTGCCTCGCTTCCGAAATCATCGGACTGCTGCGACTCAATATATTTCACGAGACCGTCATAAGTAGATTCGTAGCTGTGCATCTGCATGGCAGAGTTTTCAAGAACGAGGCGTGCGTCGGTTCCGTTGAGGATATCATCGAGTGCGTCTTCCGGTATGTCCTTTACAGGAGTCTTGAGGGTCACCCCATACATGCGGCAGATAGCCTCGATCTGCATGAATACGAGGCTGCTTCTGTATTTACCAAGAGGGATTATACCCCCGTCATAAATAGATTTGTTTCTGTCGGGAATAATCTTTTCCTGATCAACTATATTGACCTCTCCAAGTCCCTTGCATCTACGGCATGCACCCTGCGGGGAATTGAACGAGAAATTATGCGGAGCCGGTTCCGGATAAGACAGACCGTTTTCAGAATCCATAAGAAGAAGTGAGAAATGATGCACTTTTCCGGATTCCATGTCGATCACCATCATCTGCTTGTCGCCTTGCCTCAGGGCTTCTTCGACAGCCTCTCTCAGGCGGTTGGCTTCCTCGTCACGGACTTTCATGCGGTCTATGACAAGCTCTATGTCATGGTTACGGTAGCGGTCAGTCTTGAGTCCATATGCAAGTTCCTTGAGTTCACCGTCGATCCTCACGTTGAGATAGCCCTTCTTCCGCATGTTTTCGAAGAGTTCCTTATAATGACCCTTGCGGTTCTTAACCAACGGGGCCAGAACATATATCTTTCTGCCGGCAAATGTCTTAGTGACCATCTCTACGATCTTCTCCTTGGTATACTTCACCATAGGTTTTCCACTGACGTAACTGCGTGCCTCTCCAAGCCGGGCAAAGAGAAGGCGGAAGAAGTCATAAATCTCTGTCGTTGTGCCTATAGTGGAGCGAGGATTATTGTTGACCGTTTTCTGCTCTATGCTTATCACCGGGTTAAGTCCGGTGATCTTATCGACATCCGGACGTTCCATGTTGCCGAGCAGATTACGTGCATAGGCTGAGAAGGTCTCGATATATCGTCTTTGTCCCTCTGCGAAAATTGTATCGAAGGCAAGAGAGGACTTTCCGCAGCCGCTCAGGCCAGTGATGACGCAAAGCTGATTGTGAGGGATGGTAACGTCTATGTTTTTCAGGTTATGGACTCTTGCACCGGAAACCTCAATGCAGTCCGTAGCCTTAAGTATGTCATTCATATTATTGTATGTCATTCAGATTATTAAGGAAACAGTCCACAACATATGTTGTATAGAATCCAAGTAGCAAATACCGTGCCATTCTTATTGCTGTCCGGATCCGGGCAGTCCCACGTATTTCACTATGTTGATGTCGCCTGATTTGTTATATTTTTTACCGTCGGTTCCGGTCGCTTCTATCACATAATAGAAAACGCCCGACTTGACAGGCTTTCCGCCGATCTTTCCATCCCATCCCTGATCGGGAGAACTGAGATGGCATACCTGATGGCCATTTCTGTCAAAAATGTAGCAATCGAAGTCAAGTATTGACCGGTATGCGACTTTCCATTCATCGTTAACTCCATCACCGTTTGGAGAGAAAGCATTAGGTACCAGCAGTTTACTTGAGCCTATCGAAACCTGATAGACATCGCTGTAATACTCGCAACTGCCATCGGCGTTACTGCCGATATACCTGAGATAGTGTGTGCCATCCTCAAGAAACGTATAGTCAAGATCCTGAGTAGTAAACCTGAAGTCGATGTTCTCAAACGATGGATCCTTTGTGAGCTGCCATTCGTTGTGAATGATGCCGTCCGTGACGTATGCCTCGAAAGTAATATCACATGGTGCTGATCCACCGAGTCCGTCATTATCGTCGCTGCCAATCTGGTTGCTACCTGACTCTGTATCGCCGGTAACGTCGTCGGATACATTGTGCTGAACGGCAAATGTCCTCGCATCGACAGAATGAGGCTGAACTGATGGTGTCTCTATAGACTCCTCCCAGTTCCAGGCTCGCAAAAACCTGTCGCCGCTAATCCTGAAAGAAGTGGCGCAATAGTTGGGAGGTGATATCCTGTATTCCGACTTAAGGCTTTCAAAACTTTTGCTTGCCTCAGACTGAATGAAATTCGGTGGATTAGTATCTTCCGACCATTCCTGAGTGGTATATTCTATCCTGATATCCTGGTCAAGTGTTTTCTGCATGCCGTTTACAGTGAAATAACGTATCGGCTCTCCAGTACCACTGACATTAATGATGCTTGTGCCACATTCCTGATCTGGAGCCGCTTCAGCGCTGTCAAGGTTAAGCCTGTGTCGGCTGTAGTCAGTGATCCAGAAACAATATCTTCTGTCGCCATCCTCCACGATATACCCCCTGTCGCCTTCTATTACTGTCACCGTACTCGTATTGCCTGACTGGACAGAAGCGATCTCCTCGGCATGTCCGCCTCCGAGATTACCGTAAGCAAGCCAAGAAATTCGATTGCCGGCTGACGATGTATAAGATACGGATACCCCTTCAACTGAATAAAGTACATATATCTTCTCAAGTCCGGTCGATTTCTCAGGAGTCTCTTCGATGACTTTAAGCGAGTTGCCGGAAAACGAAAGGGATTGCGCCGCGGCAAGAGGCGTAAAGGCAAGGGCGGCAAGCGTCAGGTATGGTATCAAGCTTATTTTCATTCTGAAGTCGTGTAAGCAATTTTGCAAACCTTTGAATTATGACGACTGTCGAAGTCATCTTCTATATAATAACGGAATCCTCATTAAATAATTTTACGGATATGTGTAAAGTTAGACATATACACAAAAACATCATGGACAATTTGTCCGTTATCTATAGAAAAGCATTATCATGAGTGACTCCACAATTACTGAATACCATCCTTTTCCACCATTCCTGCCTAAAGGCGCAAAGGTACTTGTCATGGGTACATTCCCTCCCGGAGAGCACCGGTGGAGCATGAATTTCTATTACCCTAATCCTATCAATGACTACTGGAGGATATGCGGCATGCTTTTCTTGAATGACCGTAATGCCCTCTATGACAAGGACAGAAAATGCTTCCGAGAAGAAGACTGCAGGAAACTGATGGCTGAGCATCATATAGCGATGCACGACACGGCGCGAGAAGTAAGACGGCTCAAAGGGAATGCTTCCGACAAATATCTTGAGATCGTGACTCCCGTGCCTCTGTTCGAACTGCTGTCGGAGATACCTGAATGCCACACCATAGCCACGACAGGAGAGAAAGCCGCGGCAGTCATATCCGGCATAACCGATACTCCCTTACCCAAGATGGGAGAGATGGTGGAGTCGGCAGATGGACTGCATATATGGCGAATGCCGTCCACAAGCCGTGCATATCCGATGAAGATTGAGCGTAAGGCCGAGTACTATGCCATGCTTTTTCGCTCAGCAGGCATATTATGACCTTCATGTATGTCAAAACCGACTCATGGACGCCCGGTCATCTACCTGGCGATATGAGTCGGTTCTGAATATTTTCAATAAGGCAACGTCAGCCTCCGATCATATCGAGAAACTCATCCTCACTGACCATTGGTATTCCCAATTTCTGACACTTCTCAAGTTTTGAAGGTCCCATATTTTCGCCTGCAAGAACAAAAGATGTTTTCTTGGATATGCTTCCTACATTCTTGCCTCCGTTGCGCTCAATCAGGTCTTTGTATTCCTCACGGCTATGACGGGAGAATGTGCCGGAAATCACGATGGATCTCCCCTCAAGAGCATTACCGGCCGGTGTCATGAATTCCTCGTCGAGCGACATACGCAGTCCTGCCCCCTTAAGACG
>X108_Striped_Desert_Hamster__coassemble_127_pt1 | contig 22920 bp, 14 predicted proteins | sample X108_Striped_Desert_Hamster__metabat2_low_PE_001 | metagenome-assembled genome bin X108_Striped_Desert_Hamster | reverse complement strand
CTTCATTGCTGTGGCATTCCCGGCATCGCACCTGCGCATCATAGACTACAACCGGGGGGCGAAGGACCTCAACGGACTGACCGATGAGGAATTCCTCGCCAAAGGGGCTGAGAACTTCGTGGTAGAGGAAAAGGGTGAGGAAATCTACCATCCTGCCGCACTGCATAATTTCTCACTCTATTTAGGCGGCAAGTGGTATTCGCTGACAGCCAAGGAAGGAACTTACAATGACAGTGACCCGATCGGTGTGCTCGACGTGACTGTGTCTTCCGACCTGATTCTCCGCGACATACTCGGTATCACCGACCTTCGCAGCGACAAGCGTATCGACTTTGTCGGCGGCATCCGTGGACTCGGAGAACTTAAGCGTCGTGTAGACAGTGGCGAGATGAAGATGGCTCTGGCGCTTTACCCTGTCACCATGAATCAGCTTATCGACATAGCCGACAGCGGCAACATCATGCCACCGAAGACCACCTGGTTTGAGCCCAAGCTCCGCTCCGGACTCGTGATTCACAAGCTTGACTGATTTTGATCGTCAAATAGAAATAAAGCACAAGTAGAAGTATAAACCACAAGGCTGTGTCGTAATTTTGTTTTACGTCACAGCCTTGCTGTTTTTGCTGCATCTTTATTCTTTATTGCCGGAAGAGGAGGAGACGGCCTCGGTCAATAGTTTGAGTCCGGCATGTCGCCTGAATTCCGACAGGTAGAAACTGTATTGCGGATATTGGCTGAGCAGAGGCTTTACCGCATCGATAAAACCGGGTAAGTCATACACGATCAAGTCTATGTAGCTGCAGTTGGTCCCGGTGGCTCCCCCTGTGACCTGCCCTCTGTTCATAGGCCCAAGTATTTCCGCTGTTAGCCTGTCCTCAATCTCATGGCGGAGATTCAGTATAGAACTGAGTTCGGTGTCATCAGGATTCTGAATCGCTATATACACAGCCTGCGCGCCGAAACTGTTGATATGGTCGAAGATTTCAGCAGAGTCGTCGTAATAGTCGGCTACAATGGGACTGAGACAGGTAAATCCTGTTATCACGTCGTAGCGCAGTTCGTCGCTTTTCTGTGGTTCCATACTGTAACCGCTGTATACCTCTTTGGGATTCTCGAATAACTGCCGGCTATGATCCTCAAGTATCTTCCTGATATGTCCTTTAAGTTCAGGAAGTGGAATCATGTCTTTCTGAGGCTTTGAAACTCGTTCGATCTCATCGATGTACTTATACGAGACTCCTTCGCCAAGAGTGCTCTCCAGTATGATCCACATGGCGATGTCGCTTTCGTTTTTTGTCAGTGTGCCGAGGTTCTTGTCACAATAGGTGATATTGAAACAGTCTGAATCCTCAAGATATGAGGCACGCACCATTATGTGGTCTGTGTTGATGTCCGCGCCATACATACTGAAGCCGAACGCTTTGTCTGTTCCATTGTTGAAAGGGAAGAATTTCCATTTCGGTTTCAGGCTCTCGGGCATACGCGAGATGATATAGGGATATATGATGAAAAGATCAGGACAACCCTCTACTGAGAAAGTGAACTTATGGTCACCCCCTAAATTGTAATATATGTTTTCCGATATCAGGCTGGTACCCTCATGGACAAACGCCATGAGTTCCTCTGCATCCTCATGCGTTTCGGGATTGACCATTCCTGACAGTTTCTTTTCATTCTTAACAAACCAGTTCCAGAATTCTTCGACACGTCCTGTCAGTGGCATCTTTACATTGCATAGGCGGATCAGTTGGATTGTGTCTGCATCATCGGGATCCAGCGCATGGGCTTTGTTGAGATATCCGAGTGCTTCCTGATAGTTATCAAGAAAATACTGCGAATATCCCATCCTGTAGTTCCAGAGCGCATCCTTTTCTCCTTTCTTCCTGACTGTTTCCAGTGCTTTCGCGGCTTTGTCGTATTCGCCGCTGTTGTTGTATGCTCTTGCCAGAAGACCGGTGGTGTCATAATCACGCTTCGCCGCAGGAATCCGCTCCAGGGCATCAATGATTTCCTGATGATGGTCAGTCTCATGCCATTCCTCAATCCGGTTCTTTAATTCTTCATTCATGATTACGTGATTTTTCGGTGACACTGTCTCTGAATGCATCATAAATAAAAGTATTATAAAAAAGCATAGGAGGCTGTGTTTGTTACACAGCCTCCTCGTTATGTAGGGTATCATCGGTTCGATTCCGAGATCCAGGCTGCGAGGCCTGAGTTGAAACTGTCGGCTTCAAGCAGCCGCTCTACCGTGAGATGCATACGGTAGCGCCAGTAGTGCTGTGAGTTGGCCGGGATGTTGATGAGCTCATCGTGCGGATTGTCGCGGCGTAGCGAGCCGTCTGTGCTCAGCCAGTCCTGAAGAGGAAGGATGCAGAGCATCGATGGCGACTTGAGATGCAGGTCTACGATCTTTCCGCAGAGCCACGGCTCTGCGTACTGCGGAGCCTGTCCTTGCTCGTTGAGCACGTAGTTGAAGAATCGCTGGCTTGCGGCCGGATCCTGTTCCCACCAAGCGCGTATGCCGTCCATGTCGTGGGTGGAGGTGGTGCATACGCTGTAGTAGGGATAGTGCCACGTGTCGCCGAACTCTGTCTTCGGGTCCTTTGGCATACGCTGGATCTCGAGCGAGAGTATCTGCAGCCTGTGCATCACTTCCGGCACACAGTCAGGAATCATGCCGAGGTCCTCGGCACAGGTAAGCATTCCGGTCGAGTCGAGCAGGGGAGGAAGTTTCCACATTGCCTTGCCATACCAGAAATCATTCATCCTGTGGTAGAAGAAGTCGTTGTAAAGACGGTTGAAGCACCAGCGCTCATAGTCGGTCAGACAACGGAACTGATAAGTGAACTGAGCGGAAATCCTCGGATGGTAATGACCTTTCTGATATGGATCCTCGATGAAGAGCACATCGTCGATTATACCCATAAGGGCATCCTTTATACGGTTGTTGCGCGCGTCAGGAGCAAGGCGTGAGAAATGCTCTACTACTTTTCGCTGATTATCGACAAACTCTTTCAGCCGATAATGTCCGGCCTCCGTCTCTTCAAGATACTCGCGTTTCACCTCGTCAGTGTATTCTCCGAAGAAATCCGTAAGCATCCATTCCTGTATAAAGGGACGGGTATGTATCTCGGGATTGATCCAGAAGTCATAGCTGTGGCGCAGTTCCTCGGGTGAGAAGGGGAGCGCGGGGTTGAAATATCCGAGAAGGCCGTGCACTGCTGTCATCGGTATCTGCCATATCCTGAAGAATCCGAGGATATGGTCGATGCGGTAGGCATCGAAATACTCCGCCATCTTGCGGAAGCGGTTTTTCCACCAGACGAAACCGTCGAGCGACATCTCATCCCAGTTGTAGGTCGGGAAGCCCCAGTTCTGGCCGAGCACCGAGAAGTCATCTGGAGGAGCGCCGGCCTGGCAGTCCATATTGAAGAGGCGAGGATCTTTCCATGCATCCACGCTTTCCCTGCCCACGCCGATGGGAATATCGCCTTTCAGCACTATTCCGTGCTGATGCGCGTAGTCGCGTACCTCGCGCAACTGACGGTCGAGATGATACTGCACGTAGTAATAATAGTTGAACTCGTACTCATGCTGTGCGATGAATGCTGATACTGTCTCTTCACGATACTCCGCATATTCGCCCCATTTGTAATGGTCGGCGGTATGGAAGAAGTCGCGCAGTATGCACCATGCCGCGTAGCTTCTCAGCCAGTACTCGTTGTGATCCACAAACTCCTGATACGCCTTCGACTTGCGTGTGGCCTCTCCTTGTTCAGCATATATCTCTCGAAGATAAGCGTTCTTGAGTCCGTTGACCGCTTCATAATCTATCTGCGGTAGTTCGTTGAGGCGGGCGGCCTCCGCTATGTAGTAGTCGCGGCGTTCCTTGTCCTTGATCGCCCCTACGGCGTTGAGACGCAGGTACATGGGGTGAAGTGCAAACGTAGAGTTGGCGCTGTAGGGATATGAGTCGGTCCAGGTTCCGGTCTTTGTGGTGTCGTTGATAGGAAGCACCTGAAGTATCTTCTGGCCAGTGCGTACGCACCAGTCCACCATTTTCTTGAGGTCGAAGAAGTCGCCTACTCCGGAATCCTCACATGAGCGGAGCGAGAATACGGGAATAGCGGTTCCGGCTCCTTTCCATGACTTGCGGGGATTCTCGAAATGTATCCCGTCGAAAATGAGAGCCGGCTTTTCCTCTGCCGGGAAGAAGTCGAGACGTCTGTTGTCGCGTGCCTCCCAGTCCTTCACCTCCCGTGTCTTCTTGTCGAGGATGACAAACTTGTATTCCATCGGAAGCACCACGTCCTTGATGTCTAATCTTGCTTCCCAGAGCGGATAGCGTGCGTCGTTGAATGTCATCGCTTTCTCCGGATGCCACTCGCCGAGTTCCTTGCACTCTCCGCAGATGGCAAGCACCTCGTCCGGTGCTACCATGGGAGCGAGTACGCGGAATATTACTGAATCGGGACGCGGCTGGAGAGGCTGGTCGCGGAAATTACGCGACAGCATGCCGTCGACAAATGCTGATGACCAGTAGGGCTTGTCGGAGGGCATGTCCTGCCAGCAGGTGTGTATGTCATAATATGATATGCCGCTGCCTGCCTCGAAGCGGTGGGGCGCACCCCATTCCTGCCGCCACGGGCGACCGTCGGCCTTCACGATGAAACTGTATGTAAACTCCCTGACATCTTCCGGCAGATCAAACAGGATCGACCAGATGTCGGGGGCTGTCATCTCCAGCATGGGGGCGAGGCGGGGATCGCCGTCGCCGAGCTGGGGAATATTACCGGAAATGAAGAGTGATTCTCCCCATTCCGTATGGTAATCTATATGAATTTTTATTTTCATGGATTGATAAGGATTATAAGGTTAATCATCCGCATCGGGAATTGCCGCAGGTGGTGCATATAAGGCACCCTTCCTGATAAACAAGTGTCTCGGCCCCGCAGTTCGGACATTTGCCGCGTCCGGCGGTGCCGTCGGGTATATATTTCTTCAGTGCGCGCTCCACGCCGTTTTTCCAGGTGTTGATGCTGTTGGAGTCGAGCTCAAGTCCCTGCACCAGTTTTATGACCTGGTCTATCGGCATTCCGTAGCGCAGTACGCCTGAGATCAGTTTAGCATAGTTCCAGAACTCCGGTTTGAACTTCTCGCTCAGGCCCTCGATTGTGGTCTTGTATCCTCTCTTGTTGATAAACTGGAAGTCGTATCTCTTTTTCCCGTCGGCATCTATCTCCTTGATGATCTTTCCATGGTTGATGCTCTTCGGACAGAAGATACCGTCCTCATCGTCTACAAGACCGGTGAATATCTCGTAGGGCTTGCCGTCGACTAGTCCTACGAAAGCGATCCATTTCTCCTTGTTGTTCTGGAACCTCACTACGTCGGCCTCAAGTTCCTTGGGTCGTTTGGTCACATGGTCTGGAGTGTGGATGAGTTCCGCTTTAGGCTCGTCTTTCTTCTTTACGGCCTCAAGCACATTGTTGCGCGAACCGTCGCGATATACCGTGCATCCCTTGCATCCGGCCTTCCATGCCTGCATGTAGAGCTCGCCTACAAGTTCTTCGGTCACGTCGGAAGGAAGGTTGATGGTCACCGAGATTGAATGGTCCACCCATTTCTGCACCGCACCCTGCATCCTTACTTTCTCCATCCAGTCGATGTCGTTGGAGGTGGCTTTGTAATAGGGTGACTGCTTCACGAGCTCGTCGAGTTCCTCCTGGCTCATGTTTTTCTTAGGCTCAATTCCCTTTATCCTCATCCAGTAGATGAATTTTGGATGGTACACCACAAACTCCTCGAATGCGTCGCCTACCTCATCGACAAAATCCACAGTGACATTCTCGTCGCCCGGCACGATCTTGCGGCGACGCTTGTAGACGGGCAGGAAGACCGGCTCAAGTCCGGATGTGGTCCTGGTCATCAGTGATGTGGTTCCGGTAGGAGCGATGGTTAGGCATGCTATGTTGCGGCGTCCGTGTTTCACCATTCTCTCATACAGGTCCGGGTCTGCATCCTTCAGTCGGAGGATGAAGGGATTGTTCTTTTCCCTCTCTGTGTCATAGATGCTGAATGCGCCTCTCTCTTCCGCGGCAGTCACTGATGCGGAGTAGTAGGCGAGGGCAAGCTGTTTGTGCACCTCTGTTGAGAAGGCTGTGGCCTCGGGAGTGCCGTATCGGAGTCCGAGGGCTGCGAGCATGTCGCCTTCGCCGGTTGTTCCGCAGCCGGTGCGGCGCCCCATGAGAGTCTTGTCGCGTATCTTCTCCCAAAGGTGCAGTTCGGTATACTTCACTTCCTCTGTCTCGGGATCTTCCTTTATCTTTGATATGATAAGCTCGATCTTTTCCATCTCAAGGTCAATGATGTCGTCCATGACACGCTGGGCTTTTCCTACATGCTTGCGGAAAAGGTCGAAGTCAAAACTTGCCTCCGGAGTGAACGGATTGTTGACGTAGCTGAAGAGATTGATGGCCGTGAGGCGACAGCTGTCGTATGGACAGAGAGGAATTTCGCCGCAGGGATTTGTGGATATGGTCTCGAATCCGAGGTCGGCATAGCAGTCAGGCACGCTTTCGCGCGTGATGGTGTCCCAGAAAAGCACACCCGGTTCGGCGCTCTTCCATGCATTGTGCACGATCTTTTTCCATATGGCACGTGCGTCGACATCCTGAGTGACTGACGGATTATCAGAATTTACAGGGAATTGCTGACGGTAGGGTATGCCTTCTTCAGCGCAACGCATGAAGTTGTCGTCGATCCTGACCGAAACGTTGGCTCCGGTCACCTTTCCCTGTTCCATCTTTGCGTCGATGAAAGCCTCTGCATCGGGATGCTTGCTGCTTACTGTCAGCATGAGCGCTCCGCGGCGGCCGTCCTGGGCTACCTCGCGTGTGGAGTTGCTGTAGCGTTCCATGAAGGGAACGAGACCGGTCGATGTAATGGCGGAGTTTTTCACCGGTGTGCCTTTGGGACGCAGATGGCTCAGGTCATGGCCGACACCGCCGCGCCGCTTCATGAGCTGCACCTGCTCCTCGTCCTCGCGTATGATTCCGCCATAAGAGTCGGGATGTCCGTCAAGTCCGATCACGAAGCAGTTGGAAAGCGATCCCACCTGAAAGTCATTGCCGATGCCGGCCATAGGGCTGCCCTGCGGCACTATGTAGCGGAAATCCTTGATGAGGTCGAATACCTCTTCCTCGCTCATAGGATTGGGATACTTGTTTTCGATACGTGCGATCTCCGACGCTATGCGGTGGTGCATGTCGTCGGGTGTCTTCTCATAGAGGTGTCCGTATGAGTCCTTGAGCGCGTATTTGCTCGTCCATACTCGGGCTGCGAGTTCGTCGCCCTTGAAGTATGCCAGGGCTCCCTCGTAGGCCTCTTCGTTGGTATACTGATTCTTGTGGTCAGACATTGGATTTATGTGGATTTTTGAGGTTGACTATTGATTTGCAAAGTTCGTAAAAAAAAATCAAAAATCATATACCTTTGCTATAAAAAAATAGTTAAAGTTTTCCGAAACCTATAGGTAGTAGTCTGATAATTAGCGCTGTGGATAATTTATCGACAGCCGGAAATACTCCTTACCGCTCTATCTCGGTCATTACAGCCGCGCTGACTTAAGGAGATGTCTATGTAATCAGGAGAGCAGTGACCGCAGTCGGTCTTCATCAAGTATGGTGTATATCTTCTTGCCCGAAGGAGTGAGCGACGGATCAGGCAGCGAGAACAGGCTTCCCAGCAGGCTTTCCATCTCCTCTCCGGATAGTCTGCGCCCTCTCACTATCGCGGCGCTTCGGGCCATCACAAGTGCCATCTTCTCCATTATGTCGGCTACCGGACCGGCTCCAACTCCATAGTCGTCTGTTTCCTCACGTACCGACTCCAGAATACGGAGCACTATGTCGCGGGCATCGCTGCGGCTGATCATCGACGGTACGGCCGCTATGCTCCATCGGTTTCCATCTTCGTATTCGAGGTCGAAACCTATACGCGCGAGTTCCGGCTGTACTCCGGCGAGTATGGCCTGCTGTTCCGGCTCAAGTTCGATACTGTCGGGGAAGAGTATCCGCTGGCTTGTGGTCTCCATGCGCCTTACGGAGTTCAGGCATTCCTCAAAGAGTACCTTGAGGTGGGCCCTGTGCTGGTCCACTATCATAACTCCGGAGGGAGTGGTGGTCACGATATATTTGTCGGCATACTGAAAGCAGTCCTTGGCTCGTGGTGTAGACGGTTCGTCTGACACGGGGAGCACACCGCTTACATGATATGCTTCCTGGGTCGATTCCTCCTGCTTCCTCATGAAACGGGTGTAGAGCGTATCCCAGTTTTTCAGGTTCGACCCCGCGCCGTTTGCGCGCTGCTGAGGCAGCCGGCTTCCGAATGTCCCTGTCCTGCCGGCATCTCCTGCGATCGGACTGCCTGTCTGTCGGGTGTCGTTATCGCCTATTGCGAAAGGATTGTAGTCGTCCGGTACCTTGATATCGGGCGCCTCCGTAGTCTCTCCTCCCTGCTGCACGGGCACGAGATCGGTGTCGAAATCAATCTGTGGGGTAGCCGCGAACTTTCCGAGAGCCGCCTTGATGCTTGCTCCCAGTATGCTCAGGATCTCCTTCTCCCGTTCCAGTTTGACCTCGTTTTTGCTCGGGTGGATATTGATGTCGATATCTGCCGGATCCACTTCTATCTTCATGAAGTAGCAGGGCTGGGTGTCGGGTGCTATGAGGCGGTCGAAACACCCGGTGATCACCTTGTGCATCTTGAGGTGGTTGATATGCCTGCCGTTGGCTATCAGATGCCAGAGCGGGTTGCGTCGGCGCGCGTATTCCGGACGTGACACGTAGCCGTGGATCTTTACCAGTTCCGTATCCACATCTATGGGGATCAGCTGCATGTTGAGGTTGTTTTTCCAGAGGTCGTTGATGCGCTGCAGCATTGTCCCCGGTCTCAGGTCGACAGCCCTTGATCCTGTGTCTATGCTCATGCGGAGACGGTTGTTGACAAGAGCCATGCGCTCGAATTCGCGCATGATATGTCCGAGTTCTCCCGCGTCCGACTTCAGGAACTTCCGCCGTGCCGGTATGTTGAAGAAGAGGTTGCGTATGCTGATCACCGTGCCTTTGTCACACATGCATGGCTCCTGACATTCCACTTGCGATCCGTTGATCACAAGCCTTGTACCCATCTGGGCCTCCTCGGGGCGCGTGCGCAGTTCCACCTGTGATATGGCACAGATGGAAGGAAGCGCCTCGCCGCGGAATCCCATGGTCCGGAGCGAGAACAGGTCTTCGGCGCTTTTTATTTTCGATGTGGCATGACGCTCAAATGCCATGCGGGCGTCGGTCTCCGACATCCCCTTGCCGTTGTCGATCACCTGTATGAGTGTCTTCCCGGCATCCTTGACATAGATCCTGATATCAGTGGCTCCCGCATCGGCAGCGTTTTCCACGAGTTCCTTTATCACGGAGGCGGGGCGCTGTATGACCTCGCCAGCCGCGATCTGGTTGGCCACAGAATCGGGCAGCAGTCTGATTACGTCCATAGCGATTATTCGAGGAAATATATTTCAAGTTCTTCCGGCACCTCTCCGAGTTCGTCTTCCCACCTCAGCACGCCGTCGATCATCATGCGTTTGGGACGTATGGCGTCGAGCCACTGGAAAGCGGGCAGATACTTCTGTGCCTTCTTGACGAGGAAGAGGGGAGTGGTGTTGCCGGTGACCTCAGGCCACATCTTCAGTTTCTCTACCTGACGGTCCTTCATGTCGACTGTCATGTAGCTGCTCTCGGCATCGACAAGCTTATTGTAGGATGAGTCGTTCTCCATGGGAAGCATGATTGCCTGCACGTTTCCTTCCACATACAGACGGCGGAGATAACTGTCTTCAAACCATGCCTCCATCTTTTTTCCTGCAAGCTGGTTGTAGAAATCCTCGTCGACATGCTCGGCCATGAATCCTGACTGAGGAAGCAGTGCGTGGTCCACGGTAGAGTCATTGAAGTGCAGGATTATCTCTTTGCCTGTCACCTGGCGTTCTCCGCTCCAGACCACCGGTTTCCGTTTCATATACATCAGCGAGTCGTTCTCGTAGAATTCGAGTGTGTCAGCCACACCCTGGGCGTCCGGATTGAAGAATCGCGCGCGGGGATATGCCTTTGCCACATGGTATTCACGTATGGATTCGATTATGAGTTCCGGATCAGGTATGGAGTCGGCCGCCGCGGATGCGCCTGATGTGCCGGTCTCGTCAGGCACGGTATCAGTAATCTGCAGCGAATCGGGCATGGCTGCCGCTACGCTGTCGGGAAGGGTCAGTACAGTCGAGTCTGATACCGTTATCTGCAGGGAATCGCCGGGAATCACGGTCTCCATCGCTGACATGACAGAGTCTGACGCGATGGAATCTGGTATGGCCGGTGGCGGCAGAAGCGACTTTAGGAACGATGCCAGCAGGTCTTTCATCTCTACGGGAGTGAGAGGAGGCATCATTAGGGAGTCGGCCGGAGCCGGCACCTCGAGATACTCGAACTTGTCGAGGGAGAAAGGAGCAAGCACATGGCGCGAGGGGTAGAACTTAGGCACCCATACCGTATCCTGACGGATATAGGTGAAGATCGTGTCGGCCCGGAGGTAAAGCGTGTCGGGTCGTGAATACTCTTTCAGAAGTGGATATTCAGTGGCGAAAGCCTCTTTTGTAGAGTCGTTATACATGCCGAATCCGCTGATGAGTATGATCTTGCTTGCGGTGTCAGTGATGACGGTCGGCATGCTCAGTTTCGTGATGTCACGGTACTGGTATGCACGGCTGATTCTCGTGGCGTTGTCATAGACTATGGAGTCGCCTTCGAGCATGGTGGCGCGTCCGAGTGAGTCAGTATGGATCAGCACGGCACGGTTGGTCATCTCAAGGTTGCCTACCTGGGTGTTGTACCATCCGCTGCTCGTATAGATGGTGTCGTTAGGCCCGTAGATGTCGGTAGGGCTGTCTATGAGTGCCAGATGAGTGCCTGTGTTGTAGTAGAGGGTATCGCTCAGGAGTGAGAAATTGTCCTTGTGGTTGATAAGTTCCACATCGTAGAAGAATTCCGCGTCCTTCGTGCGGCTGTTGTATTGTCCGAACTCGGATGTCAGTGTGTTCACGTCGTCGCGCAGCAGGCCGCCGCAACCGTAATAGCCTGTCTCCAGGTCCACGTCATAGTCAAGGGTATCGGTGAGAAGTTCACCGCTTGGATCCTTGAGCCGCACTTTTTGCTGCGACGGACCGTGGGTCAGCTTTGCAAGCCGTTCGTTGCCATTGTAGAAGAGTTTGTCGGCATAGACGAAGAGTGTATCGCCCTGCTCCATGCGCACATGACCGAACGCATCCATCGAGTTGATTTCGGGATAATAGTAGGCCGAGTCGCAATACATCCACAGGGAGCCTTGCCGGAACTTCACGTTGCCGCTTACTATCTGTTTCTCAACCGTGTCGTTCCATGCCTGCTGCTTGTAGAGGCTGTCGGCATATTCGAGAAACACCTTGCTCGACTGATATCTGTCTTGCGAGGGTATGACCGGACGCACCGGTTTCGTAGGTTTCGGACGGGTGTAGGTCTCTTCCTTCTTGGCAGCGGCCTTTCGCCGGGTCTGCTGGGCATACGCACTGAAAGCAATGCTGCCGACAAAAGCCAGCAGCATGATAGAAAGAGTTCCCAACAATCCTTTTTGATACCGGGTCATCACTTTTCCTTTTCCCAACCTTCGTAGCGGAACTCACAGTTGTTCCAGCCGTCGGAGATATGGACATATGTATCCTTGATCTTCTGCTCTACCCAGTCCTTTACGATCTTCTGCTTCGCATGGTTCTCATACATATGCTTGAGCATGTTGTAGTCCTCGCTGAGGTTGGCCGTGTGTCCGGGCACTCTCGTGTGCAGGCGTACCATCACCGCCACCTCCTGGTTTTTCTTCTGGTCGGTCATTATGAAAGGCTCGCTCATGTCGCCGGGCTGCATCTTCTCTATGCGCTGGGCTATCTCCTGCGGGAGGTCCTGCATCTCGAAGCGGGTGGTGCCGAAGCGCTCGCTTTCCTGATTTGAGTTGACCATGATTCCCTTGTTGTTGCGCGATTCCTTGTCCTGGCTCACGAAGCGCACGCATTCGTCAAATGTGAATTTGCCCGACGCTATCTCCTTGCGCAGAGAGTCGAGCCTGAGTGTGGCGTCGCGAAGGTCCTTGTCGCTGACGTGAGGACGCAGCAGGATATGGCGCACGTTGACCTGGTCGCCGCGCTTGTCGATAAGCTGTATGATGTGGTAACCGTATTCAGTCTCCACTATGCGGCTTACCTTCTTGGGATCGCTGAGGTTGAAGGCTACATTGGCGAATTCCGGCACATAGTCCGAACGGTTGGCATAGCCGAGTTCGCCTCCCTTCATGGCGCTTCCCGGGTCCTGGCTGTGCATGATGGCAAGGGTGGAGAACTGGGCCTCGCCCTTGTTGACACGTTCGGTGTAGTCGCGCAGGCGTGCCTTGACATCCTCGATCTCCTGCTTGGGAATGACGGGATTAAGCTGCACTATCTGCACTTCCACCTGCATCGGCACGTATGGTATGCTGTCGGCCGGAAGTTTTGCGAAATATTTCTTTACATCGTTGGGAGTGGCTTTCACGCCCTTGGTGAGGTTTGACTGCACCTGCTCCATGATGGAGTTTGTGCGCATCTTCTCCTGCACCTCCTCGCGTAGCGCGTTCCATGGCTTGCGGAAGTATTCCTCTACTTTCTCGCGGCTGCCGAGATTGGCTACGAAGAAGTTCATATGTCGGTCTACTGCCGACGACAACTGGCTCAGCGGCACCTCGATGGTGTCGAGCTTGGCCTGATGCAGATACAGTTTCTCGACAGCGATCTGCTCCGGAATCACGCAGTAGGGGTCACCGCCAGGGCTGATGCCCTGGCTGCGCATCTGTGCATACTGGTCTTCTATCTCGGACTTGAAAATGGCGTTGTCGCCCACGATCCAGGCCACTTCGTCGATCACGTTCTTTTTGGGACCATCCTTGGGAGCGGCGGTCACGGCTGCTGCTGTGGCTATGGCGGCACAGGCCGCGAGTCCTAATACTGTTGTCTTTTTCATCTGCTATAATTGCCTTCTTTCAAAATTTTCTTTTCTATTGCCGACTTACGGAGCGCCTTTATGAGGGCCTGCTCGTAGTCGGCGAGGTTGCTTGCCTTGATGCGGTCCTCGATTATGGGGGCCGCGTATTCTTCCGGCATCAGGTCGCCGCTGGGGCGGAACTCCGATATGTGGAGTATGTAGACCATGCCGTTGTGTTCTGTCTCGAAGTCGGCTGTCGACCTCACGAATAAGTCCGCGTCACCGAAACGATACGGAATCTCGCCTGCCAGAGCGTCGAAATCGACCCAGCGGTCGGCGAAATACCTGAATGACGCCGTTTCCTTTAGTCCTACGTTTTCAAGTGCGTCGTAGGTCTCCGGTCCCGGGTTGGCCATCCATCCGCGGATGTCGTCGAGATGTCTTGACGTGGCCGGTACCCTTATGAAGAGACCTTTCACGATCGGACGCTCGAGACGCATCTCCGGCATGTGGCGGCGATAATAGTCGCGCACGCTTCCTGTATCTACCGGCTGCACTCCTTTGGCGCGCATCTTGCGGCGGTAGGAGTCTGCTATCAGGCTTCGCCGGTAGCGTTCGGTCAGACGGTTGATACGGTCGCGGTCGTCGACCTGGCTCCATGCCAGATCCTCAATCAGGAATCCTTCGATCCAACTGTCGATAATGGCGGCGGCGAGGACGGCGCTGTCGGCCTGCGCTATGCCGGGAGGCATCTGCCTGACCACGTCGGATACCCTGAGCACCGAATCGCGGTATTGCGCCACGATGTCGGCATCCGGAGCGGTCGCCGATGGGTCGGGACCGCCGCACCCGGCGGTCATGGCCAGAATAGCCGGAAATATTATCGCAGTCTTTCTCATCAAAAAGCAAAATTACAAAAAAAATCCCATCCCCGCAATAAAAAAAGAGGCATGTCCTTAAGGGAACATGTCTCTTTTTTTATCTTGCAGGGTCAAGGCCCTTGTCACTTAACTTTATTTAAGACTTTCTTGTTGACTGTTACGGGGTATCGTGCCTTGAGCTGTTCTACCCAGTCGGTCTCAAGTTGGTTCTGCCAGTCGCTGGTCACCAGGCCTTTGACGTCGTTCATGCACTCGGGGGCATCGAGCAGACGCGGTTCCCAGAGGAAGTAGACGGTATATTTCTTGTTGCTCGGAGTGACCGGAGCGCCGCCAAACATGATGTTGTCTACCATTCCGTTCTGTCCCTGTTCCATAAGGATCGGCTCGATAGTGACCTTTCCTACAAATGACTTGCGGATGGCCTTTATCTCGCTTTCGTCCTTCATGTCGGCAAGATATTTCCTTACCGAGTTGGCAATGCTGTCGTCGGTTGCCTGCACGAGGATACCCTTCACGTGCGGACGCTGCCATTTGTAATCGTCGCGGTGTGCCTCGAAGTATCTGTTGAGTCCTTCTGTGTCCTTCGCTGCCTTGTCCCATACGCGGCGGAGGCTTGCTTCATAAAGAAGGGATCCTTCACGGTATTCCTTCAGAAGGTTGCTGTATGCTGGTTCGTTTTCGTCGAGCCACTGCTCCTCGGCCTCTATCAGCCTGTTGCCGAAGAATGATTCCAGACGGCTGCGGAGCTGGCTGGCCGCTACGTCGCGGTTGGGGACTTTGGCCGGTGTCGTGCTCCCTGCCCATTCGGAGAGCGAGATGCCTTTCTTGCCTATCTTGGCTATCTCCAGTCCGCCGAGGGCCTTTATGTCGGCTGCTTTGGCAAACCAGATGGAATCAAGTCCGTCTTCAGGAATATCGCGGCATAGTGCGTCGATGTTCTTCTCGTTGAGTTTTGCCTTGTGCTTTGAGGCAAGATTGGCTATGAGGTTCTTGCGTACCAGCAGGCTGCGCTCGTCGTTAGGGCTTGTTACTCGCTGAAGTATGGCCGGCTTCATCTGTTCGAGCGATTCGGGGCCACGGGCGTCGAGTTTCCTGATTATATGCCATCCGAACTGGCTGCGTACGGGTTTGGAGATTTCATTTACGCCGATTGCGAATGCGGCTGAATCGAAAGGCTCCACCATCATGCCGGCGCCAAACCAGTTGAGGCGTCCGCCCTGGCGGCCTGATCCTTTGTCGTCGCTCTGTCGGCGTGCTACATCATCAAATGTCTTTGGCTGTGCCACTACGGCGGCATATATACTGTCGATCGATGCCTTGGCGGCTGCCTCTGCCTCTGCCGAGGCTCCTTCCGGCACCATCTTCATGATGTGCTGTACCAGTACGGTGCCTCTTGCCGGACGGTGCTTGCCTCCTTTGAGTATGTGGTAGCCCTGCGGTGATTCCACTATCTCCGAGATCTCGCCCGGACGGAGTTCGAAGGCTGCTTTCTCGAATGAGTAGGGGAAACGTCCCTCAAGGATATATCCCATGCGTCCACCCTGATTGCTGCTGCCGCGGTCTACCGAGTATTTTTTAGCGAGTTCCGCATAGTCGGCTCCTCCGAGAAGTGCGGTGCGTATGGAGTCGGCAAGGACGCGTGCATCCTCGTTATCGCCGGCATTGCGCCCTTTGGCAAGCATGATATGGAATGCCTCCACCTCCTCACGGCTGCGGTCAAACGCCTCCTTTACGAGCGAGTTGAGATAGACCGAGTCTACCATGTAGGGTTTTGCGAGATCCGTGCGGTATTGCTCCATTTCCTGACGGAATGAGGATAGGGTGTCGAGACGCTGGTCAAGCGCGTCGGCTACCTTAAGCTTGTAGATCTTAAACATTTCGGCATAATCCTCCAGTGTCTGGGGATCCACCTGCTGTTGCTGGTTCTTGTGGTAGAGGTATTCGAATTCTGACCGGGTGACATCGGTGCCGTTGACCGTCATTATCACCTCGTCTTTCGCAGCGCCGGGAAAGGTCGTGGCTGCCGCGAGTGCTATTGCCGCGATAAACGTTCTGTTCATTTGTCGATTGTTCAATAAAAAAAGGAGGAAGTTCTGTCTTCCTCCTTGTTTAACGTGATACAATATATAAAATTGTATGACGTGACATTATTTTGATGCCGACTGGTTAAGCCCGGGATTCTGTGCGAGTTTTTCAAGCACATACGGAGCGGTCACCTCGAATTTTTTTGATTTCGACGATGGCACCTCATACATGGCGTCGACCATTACGGTCTCGACGATGCTTCGGAGTCCTCTGGCACCGAGTTTATACTCTATCGCCTTGTCCACGATCGTGTCGAGTGCCTCGTCGGTGAAGGTCAGGGTCACCCCGTCCATCTCGAAGAGTTTCTGATACTGACGGATGATGGCGTTCTTTGGCTCCACCAGGATTCGGCGCAGGGCGTTTCTGTCAAGCGGCTCGAGTGCGGTGATCACCGGGAGTCGGCCTATGATTTCGGGAATCAGGCCAGACGTCTTGAGGTCCTGCGGCATTACATACCGCATGAGGTTTCCGCGCTGCTTCTTTGAGTCGCCGCTGTTGTGTCCGTATCCCACTACGTGGGTGTTGAGACGAGCCGCGATCTTGCGCTCTATGCCGTCAAAGGCTCCGCCGCACACGAAAAGAATGTTTTTCGTGTCGACCGGTATCATCTTCTGTTCCGGATGCTTGCGTCCTCCGTTTGGCGGCACGAGCACTGTCGAGCCCTCAAGAAGCTTGAGGAGTCCCTGCTGTACGCCTTCGCCGCTCACGTCGCGGGTGATCGACGGATTATCGCTCTTGCGGGCGATCTTGTCGATCTCATCTATGAAGACGATTCCCCTCTCGGCTTTCTTCACGTCGTAGTCGCAGGCCTGAAGCAGCCTTGTGAGGAGCGACTCGATGTCCTCGCCCACATATCCTGCTTCTGTCAGCACGGTTGCGTCGACTATGGTGAAGGGTACGTCGAGAAGTTTTGCTATCGTCTTGGCGAGCAGGGTCTTGCCAGTACCGGTCGGTCCCACGAGAATCACGTTCGACTTCTCGATGTCGACATCCTCCGAGTCCTGTTCTCCGGCGTCGAGACGCGCTATGCGCTTGTAGTGGTTGTATACTGCCACCGACATGTATTTCTTCGCCTCGTCCTGACCGATTATGTACTGGTCGAGAAACTCCTTGATCTCCTTGGGCTTCGGTATGGATTTTTTCTTTTTTGACTCCGGTTTGGCTTTTTCCGGCTTGCGCTGGGAAAGCTCCATTTCCGCCGCGCTGTTGATATAGGAGATGCAGTCTGTGCAGAGTGCGAGTCCCGGCATTACCTCTACCACCGGGGTGGCGGTTGAGTCGGTGGCTCCGCAGAGTGCGCAGCGGAGGGATGTTGAACTTTTTTTTGCCATTGCCTGCTTCGTTTATTTCTTCTTCTCGTTGATGAGGATACGGTCGATCATGCCGTAGTCTTTAGCCTCCTGGGCTATCATCCAGTAGTCTCGGTCGCTGTCGGCCGCCACTTTCTCCATGCTCATGCCGCTGTGGTCAGAGATGATTCGGTAGAGCTCATCCTTGAGTTTGAGTATTTCGCGGGCCGTGATCTCGATGTCGGAGGCCTGGCCCTGGATGCCGCCCATCGGCTGGTGTATCATCACGCGGCTGTGGGGGAGAGCGAATCGCTTGCCTTTCTCACCTGCCACGAGGAGAACCGCTGCCATGGATGCCGCCATGCCGGTGCATATTGTCGACACGTCACTGTTGACATACTGCATGGTGTCATATATACCGAGTCCTGCATAGACCGATCCGCCCGGTGAGTTGATGTAGAGGGAGATGTCTTTATCGGGATCCACCGAGTCAAGATAGAGGAGCTGGGCCTGGATGATGTTGGCACTCGCATCCGACACCTGGGTGCCGAGGAAGATGATGCGGTCCATCATGAGGCGCGAGAATACGTCCATCTGGGTCACGTTGAGCTGACGCTCCTCAAGTATATAAGGGTTCATATAGTCGGCGTGCGGTACCGCTACGCCTGCCTGACGGTTTACAGCCTTCTGATAGCCGTCGAGGGTATTGCTGCTTATTCCGAGATGCTTTACAGCGTATTTTTCAAAATCATTCATGTCTTTTTTTCTTTAGGATGTCACATTTAAGATGTCACACTTCGCCCGTCATCACTTCCGTATGCGGGATATATGAAAGGCGGCGGAGCGGAACTCCGCACCGCCGCCTCATATGTCTGGATCTTTATTAGGCTTCAGCGGGAGCGAAGAGTTTGTTGAAAGCCTCTACGTCTACTGTCTTCTCGTCGAGAGTCACCGCGTCCTTGATGGCCTGGTAGAGCTTCGACTCGAATGCCTGGCTGCGTACCTGGTCGCCCTGCTGGCCGTTGACGATCTCGCCTGCGTATTTCTCGAGGATATCCTCGGGCACGTTGGGCATGCCGTACTGTGCGAACTGGTTGCGGGCGATAGCCTTGGCGAGTTCTGTCACGTCCTCGGGTGTAACCTCTACGTTGAGGGCCTTGGCCACCTCATCGCTGATGAGCTGCCATGCGAGCTGCGGACGGGCCTTGGCGTATTCCTCCTCGATGTTGTCGGCGTTGAGGGTCTCGTTGGCCTGGATCAGGTAGTCCTTGAGGACCTCGTCGGGGAGTACGATCTCGCCAACAGCCTTGAGGATAGCGTCTTTTGCATCGATGGTGAAGCGGAAGTCGCTGTCGTTGGAGAGCTGTGCGGCAATCATGTCCTTCACTGCCTGGCGGTAGCCTTCCTCATCCTTCACGTTGTCTTTGCCGAAGAGCTGGTCGTAGTATTCCTGGCCGAGTTCTGCGGGCCTGAGCACGATGCTTTCGGTTACTTCAAACTGGAAGTCGCCCTTGTGGTTCTCTACGTCGTCTTTCTCGATGTGGAGCATGGAGCTCATCTCTACGGGGTTGGCGTCGCAGGTGGCTGCGGGATTGAAGGTGAACTTGTCACCGACCTTCTTGCCTACGAAGATGTTCTTCTGGTCCTCGCTCTTGAAGTGCTCGGGCGATACGATGCCGTTTTCGACCACGATGCCGCCTTCTTTCACTGTGCCGTCCTCATTGAGTTCGGTGATGATGCCTTTCACTACGGAGTTGGACTCTACGGTGTCGCCGGGTTCCTGCTTGCCGAAGCGGCGGCGAAGGCCGAGGTCCTGGTTCTCTACCATCTGGTCTGAAACCTCGATGTTGTAGTAGGGCACTGTCATGTCCTTGTTGACGGGCGATGCGATCTCGGGAGCGAGACCTACCTTGAACTTGAAGGTGAAGTCATCGTTCTTGATGTCGAAATTCTCGTCAGCCACGGGCACGGGATTGCCGAGTACGCGGAGTTTGTTGTCCTTTATATAGTTGTAGATAGCCTCGGAAGTGGCTTTGTTGACTTCGTCATATTTCACTGCCTCTCCATATTTCTTCTGGATCAGGGCGGCGGGGGTGTGGCCCGGACGAAAACCGGGTTCGGGACGGTTTTTAGCGATGCTCTTGAGGGCCTTCTTTACGTTGTCGGCGTAGTCTGCTGCGAGCAGTTCCACTGTCACGAGGCCGTTTACCTCGTCGATTTTTTCAAACGTTACGTTCATCTTGGTTTTATATGTATTTATTTCTATATTCTTAGAATTCGATATTGATGTCTTCTGGCTTATGAGTCGTTAGAATCAATGCGCATGACGAAGATATAACAATTCCCGTGCCAAAAACAGACGCGTTTCAGGTGCATCTTCAACATACTTTGCCTTTATTGCGCAAAATTAACAAAAAAATCCGATTCTACCAAACATAATTACAGTGCGCGGGACTGCGGACGCAGGCTTGGACGCATGCTTAGGGAATGAATATTGATTTCAGGGTGCTCAGGATTTTCTCTTTCCTCGTCATCGGCTGGGCTATCTTGAAGTTCCCTACTCTCTTGTCTGGAATGATGGCAAGTCTTATGGCGTCATGGTTGATGCTGTTGACCCGGTCGATAAGCTGTGCTATGGCTTCATCTTTCGACTGCAGTTCGGCAGAGAGCGGCACGAGCGCCAGGTCAAGTGCTTCTGCCGGATTCTTTTCGATCCTTTTGGCGTTGCCTGTGGTCATGTATTCGCGGTCGATTATGTTGATGTCGGTGTAGGTGGTGACGAAAAACGGCTCGTCTCTGCGGTTGAACCTGAACATTCCGTGTCCTCGTCCTTCCGACTCTATGTAGGCCGACATGTGGTCGAGGTTCTGAGGCCTCACCGCAAAAGTGTCCACTTCTGAGAAGGAGTAGTTGAGTATGACGCGGTCAAACTCCAGGTCCTGCCTGAAAAAACTCGACAGACGCGGTATCCATCGTCTTGTTATGGTATCGGCAAGCACATCCACATCCACGGTCACGTCATCGCCGGTTCTTGACCATACCTCTGCCGGGCTGTATCTTCCCATTATGGAGTCGCAGCCGTCTCTTTGTCCCGCTATGATGTCCGGAAGACTGGTGCGTTGTGGCAGCGACAGCCAGTCCGACCAGGAGAAGTGGTGGTCGGATCGGTCGGAGACACTGTCAAGCCCACCGGAGTTGGTAAAACGGTAATAGGATTTCGACTTGAGTATGCGTGGCGACGTCCAGCCTTTGTAACGGCTCTTTTTGCCGACGGGCAACATGAAATCGACCCATTTCTCACGGTATAGGGTGATTGTGTCGCTGTAGGTGGTGAGGGTGGATATTTCCCTTGCGAATCCGATTATGTGCAGTATGGGGCGTTTCCCGGTCTTTACTGTAACTTCCGGAAGCGCGTATGAGGTCCTGTGCATAGGTATGACGGAATCCTGCATGGCGGTCAGGATCATGTCGATATAGCCGAGGCTGCGAAGTGTCAGCGGAAAGTAGTGCTTTTCCACTGAGGGCATATGGCCGCTGTCGTCGGCATAACCGATCATCTTTCCGGTTCTGTCGAAGACCGAGACCCTTGGCAGGGGATTGCCGCTGAGTGAGTCTACTACGGTTATTTCTCCGGCAGCATTGGCGGAAAATGAGAATATGCTTATGCTCAGCAGTATCAGGATGCCGGCGAGCGATACCGGATTGTTTCTTATGACAGGCTGTTCCTCCATCGGGTTTATACGGCTTCATGGTTAGAATACCTGCAAAATTATTAAATTGAGGCCACAACGCCGCAAACCACCCCGAAAAATTAACTTTATTTAATCCGCATCAGACCAATAGTGAATATATGTAAACAAACCGACCGCAAGCATGTCGGAAGATATGGAACAGCGGTTGATACCCGTAGAATAGACAATAAGGATGATGGGTTTAGTTGTTATATTATTATGGAAATAAGAAGACAGAATCTTACGAGATACATCGTCCCGCTCCGGGAGGGCGGGTCATTGCCCGGTCTGGCTGAGGCTGACGACGGATTCAAATACGTCGTGAAGTTTCGTGGTGCCGGACATGGTGAAAAGGCTCTTGTGGCCGATTTTCTGGGTGGCGAGATAGCCAGGCTGGCCGGTTTCAGGGTTCCTGAACAGGTGTTCCTTGATCTCGACGAGTACTTCGGACAGTCGGAGGGCGACGAGGAAATTCAGGATCTCCTCAAATGGAGCCGTGGCCTTAACCTTGGTATCCACTATCTGCAGGGTGCCATGACGATGGATCCATATGTGAATCCGGTCAGCGAAGACCTTGCTTCGGATATTGTATGGCTCGACACTTTCATTACCAACGTAGACCGGACGGTAAAGAATACCAACATGCTGGTGTGGCATTCCGAACTCTGGCTTATAGACCATGGCGCGTCGTTTTATTTCCACCATTCCTGGAGCGACTGGGAGAAGAGTGCCCTCACGCCTTTCCCGTATATCAAGGACCATGCCCTGATTCATAAGGCTGCAAGGATGCACGAGGCCGACCGCAGGATGCGTGAGAGGATTACGCCTGAAAGACTGTCGGAGATAGTTGATGCCATTCCCTCTGAATGGCTGAGATGGGACGAAGGTACGGAGAATGACGAGAAAACACGTCGTGAGGTCTACAGGAGTTTTCTCCTGAAGCGACTTAAGGATGTTGACATTATAAAAGCAGTGGAAGATGCAAGAGCGAAACTTATATGAATATGCCGTGTTGCGCTACGTTCCGAAGGTAGAGCGGGAGGAGTTTCTTAATGTGGGCCTTGCCATGATGTGCAAGCGTCGCCGGTGGCTCCGTGTGCGTATTCTTATTCCCGAGCGGAGAATTGCAGCCATGTCGCCCGATACCGACATCACTGCTCTGGCATCCCAGCTTAAGGCATTTGCCGACATCGCCGAAGGCATACGGGAATCCGGCCCGATAGCGGCATATCCGGTCGAGGAACGTTTCCGCTGGATTTCGGCGGTAAAGAGCAGCGTTATTCAGACGTCGCGTCCACATCCCGGCATATGCGATGATCTCGACGCCACATTCAGCCGCCTTTTCGCGGAACTTGTGGAGTAACATACCGGTCGATGCAATGTGGAGCCATGCTCTGATAAATACGATGTATGGTAATTCAACACGATGTATGGTAATAGATTGATAAAAGAAGAGATGCGCATCTGATCAGCGCATCTCTTCTTTATTTGTCTTCCGGTCAGCGGCGGTTGCCGTGTTTTGCTGGTCTGTCTTTTATCGCTTCCTTGTTGGCGCTATACTGTTTGTACTGTTCCGGAGTCAGGATCTTCTGCATCTCCTTGTCGTAGGCTTCTGCACGCTTCTTCATCTCCTCGCGGTCACGGCTATTGACTTCCGCTTTCTGGGCTTTACGTGCTTCTCGCATATCCTTTGTGGCCGCACGGCGTTGTTCACGCAGGGCCTGCATCTTCTGCTGCTGTTCGGGCGAGAGGCTGATTCCCTTCATCGCCGGATCGCCGGCATTACGGTTGAGTTCCTTGCCGGACTTGCGCATGTTGCCTTTGCGGGTCTTCTTGTCACCCTTGCGGC
>X108_Striped_Desert_Hamster__coassemble_123_pt1 | contig 23829 bp, 18 predicted proteins | sample X108_Striped_Desert_Hamster__metabat2_low_PE_001 | metagenome-assembled genome bin X108_Striped_Desert_Hamster | reverse complement strand
CTCCGAAGTATTCCTTCTGCGGTTTCCCGGGTATGTTCATCGACCCATAGGCCCCTTTCCCTCTTGGCCTTGCGCTGTAGCTAATAGTGCGGATCTCTCTTGGAGTCTTGAAGTCTATGGTTAGCAGATATGGTTCGTCATCGGTGAGCGAGACCCGGTCGTTAAGAATCACGGTGTCGGTGACGCAGGTGTAGCCGTCGGTGGTTCCGGTCAGCCTTACCAGTTCCCTGAATCCTTTGGGCACTTTGTCGCCGGGCCTCAGCACGGTAATTTTCTTCATGCCCTTGTCCGGAGTGATCCATGGGCCTCCTGCCACATATCCGTTGGTCGAGGCCACATCGAAAATGAGTCCGAGTTCCCTTGCCTTGAGTGCGGCATATTTCAGCATCTCCCACCATTCGGCCGACATGGAGGCGAAGGCACCGTCCTGGCTTCCGTGGGTTTGGTCGTAATACACCACGCCGCCGATTCCGGCATCCTTGAATGCCTTCAGGTCGGCGTCTATTCCCTCTTTGGTGGTGACGGTCTCGCCGTGAAACCACCAAAGTCTTGTCCTCGCCTCATCTGAAGGATTCACAAACGACTCCCACAGCCTGTCGGCATGGCCGTTGATGCATGAGGCCGCGACGAGTGCAGCCGATAATATGGCTTTGATATGTCTCATGTCTGAAAGGTTTTAAGCTTCCGGTGCCACAATCGCGCTTATCTCTGTCTTGTAGCCTTTGCTGCCATATATGTTTCGTTTCTTATCCGTCCAGTTAGGCTTCATTTCGGAGCATCTTATGTTGAGAATGTAATTGTCGTCTGGTAATAAGGGCGACATCCATCTTAGTCCATCGGTCATTGACTGTTTGCCGGTATTGCCGTCGGGCATTTCTATTTCATGGCAATAGAAATCTATGAATGTGTGGAAAACCTCTGTGCCGTCATTTCTGGTAATCGTCACTTCCGCATAACCGCTCTCGTCATCCGTCTTGCCGGTAATACCGATTCTGTTTCCGGTGAAGGGTACGCTTAATTCTTCTCCTGGACTGGCGAGGGTACGTCCGTCTGCAATATGTTTGAAACGTAGCGGTTCGGTTTTGCCGGTTCCCATATTCCAGGCCTGCATGTAGTTCGGAATACTCATGACGCTGTCGGAGGCCTCTACCGGAAGCCATACATATGTGGCGGCCTGTCTCTGGCGGGGGAAAGACCATCGGTCACCCATATACATCCACCTGTCATTGTCGATCTGCAGCAGGAATGAGCATTGGGAGTTCCATGTCAGTGATCCTTTCGGACAGAATTCCCCTCTGTATGTCCATGGCCCCGACAGAGACCCGGATGTCCAGTACATGTTGTCGTTTCTCTCCCAAGAGGTAGTCTTGGACGAGATCCAATAGTATATACCGTCTTTTTTCATCATGGCCGGACTCTCGCCGCTGTCTTTCAACCCGCTCATCAGGCATGAGTCGAGACTGTGATAGTCTTCTGCCAGCCTGTAGATGAATCCGTGATGGGCCAGCAGATATCCTCGCCCGTCATCGTCAGTGAATGAGCCGATATCCCATTTCTTTACAGGGTTGCCTTTGTATAGAAGAGGACCGCGGAATACATATGGCCCGGTTATGCTTTCGCTTGTGGCGTAGCATGTGCAAGGATCTTTATATCTCAGGTTGTCGGTATGCATGAGCATGACGTACTCACCGGTTGTCGGGCATTTCAGCACTTTGGGCCGTTCTCCGACGCGTCCCGGTCCCATGCGTCCGCTGTCCTGACGTTCGAATGCGATTCCTCCATATTTCCATCTCTCAAGGTTGTCGCTCGAATAGCAGCTGAATCCGGTGAATACATTGGCGGAGTCTGTCTTCAGTTCTCCAAACAGATAGTAGCGGCCATTCTCTTTTATGATGTTTGCACCGTGAGCGCTGACGGGTTGTCCGTTCTGGTCATACCATGGTATGCCGTTGACTATTGTCTGGGCCATCGTAACTGCCAGAATGCAAGGCAGCAGTAATACTGTAATCTGTCTTTTCATCGCTGTCTTTTTGTATAGATAATCAAGTTTATTTTATTTGTTTCTTATGAGTTGAATTGGTAAGGGCATGAAAGAGGTGCTGATGCCGTAAGGCATTTTAATAGCACATTAAAACGATGCAAAAATAACAATAATTTATGGAATTATAAAATTTGATTCCATCAAGGCAGTTTATGATAACATGATGAAATAGGCAAGAGTCTGGGCGGTCTTAATAGTCAAACTTATCCGTATTTTTTAACTCAATTTAACAAAGTAAATCGCATCAAAAACGCAAAGTGAATTATATCAAAAACACAAAGTGAATTGCATCAAAAACACAAAGTGAATTGTATCAAAAACACAAAGCGGATTACATCAAAAATACAAAATGATTTTGTAGAATAAGAATTAATTATTAATTTTGCAGGTAGTTATGGAAGATATGAAATATTTGGAAAGAATCGCTGACAGGACTCTTGATTTGAGGCTTGAGGCTTTCGGTGCGGTACAGATTGCCGGGCCTAAGTGGTGCGGTAAAACAACGACTGCGGAACGCCGTGCGGTAAGTGTCATAAAAATGCAGGATCCGGACCGACGGGAGGGCTATCTTGCCACTTCCAGAACAAAGCCTTCACTGCTGCTTAAAGGCGACACTCCTCGTCTCATAGATGAATGGCAGGTGGCTCCTGTAATATGGGATGCAGTGCGTCATGCAGTTGATGTGCGTAGGGCGAAAGGCCAGTTTATTTTGACCGGATCAACAGTAATTGATGACGACGAAATAATGCATACCGGCACCGGACGCATTACCAAAATGGCGATGTATCCGATGAGCCTGTTTGAATCACTTGAGTCAAATGGCTCAATTTCGTTGCGGCGACTTTTTGACGAACCGGATTATGATATTGACGGAGAGATGTCGCAACTATCGATTGAGCAACTGATTTTCGCAGCATGCCGTGGCGGATGGCCGGCCTCACTCGATGTAAAGAGCCATGATGCAAAATTGCTTATTGCAAAGGATTATGTTGATGTTATCTGCAACGAAGATATTTCAAGAGTCGATAAGATTAGACGCAATCCGTCATTGGCGCGGTTGATACTTCGCTCATACGCGAGAAATATTTGCACTCTGGCTAAGAAAACATCTATGCTCGACGATATATCCGGGGAAATGGAGGGCACATCAATGCCTACATTCGATGATTATGTCAGCGCACTTGAAAAACTGTATGTCATTGATGACATTGAGGCATGGTCGCCGGCAATACGTTCAAAGACGGTAATCCGCACGGGGAAGAAACGCTGTTTTGTGGACCCGTCTATTGCCGTGGCATCATTAGGAGCCTCGCCCGAGAGCCTTGAACTTGACCTCAACACATTCGGATTCATCTTTGAATGCCTTTGTTTTCGTGATCTTCGGGTCTATTCTCAGGCTTTGGGTGGCCGTCTGTCGTATTATCACGACCGCTTCGGATTAGAAGCCGATGCCGTATTGCATCTTGATGACGGACGATATGCACTTATAGAATGTAAACTCGGCAGTCGGGAGATTGAGGAAGGCGCAAGGCACCTTCTTGAAATCAAGAATCTTGTTGCCGAGAAGAATAAGACGGAGAAGCAAATAAGGCTTCGGGAACCTGATTTGCTGATTGTCCTCACAGGCGGAGAAATGGCATATGTTCGCGAAGATGGAGTGAAAATTATTCCGATCGGATGCTTGCGCGATTGACTATGAGTGTTCTATAATCAAAACGGGGTCGCATATTCCGTATGCGACCCCGTTTTGATTAAGGCCCCGTTTTTGGGGACCTGATGTTGTGTCAGAGCAGTGTCAGACACGTACCTTATACATTGAGTTGTTTATACGTAAGATATAGATGCTGTGGTCAGGCACTTTTATCGTGGTGGGCAGTCCGTCGTAAATGAAATCAGAATGCGAGGCCGCGATTATGTGTTTTCATATGTTGGAAAATAGTTGTAAATTTGCAGTCAGATACCGAGTTATTGTTTAAGAAGTTTCTGTATTATGGTAAAAATATCAGGATTGGTGGGTATACTGCTTTTCTGCTGTCCGTATCATGCGAATGCCGTCGAGCCGGCCGATACTATAGCGGCGGAAGTGCTTGACGAGATTACTGTGACCGGTAGTTCTGCACGCCAGCGTATATCCAATCCACGACTTGGTGCCGAACGGCTCGAGATCTCACGTCTTGCAGATGTGCCCTCGTTTGGCGGCGAGAATGACATTATAAAGTCAATATCGCTGCTTCCCGGCGTCCGCAGCGAGGGAGACGGCGGCGGTGGTTTCGAGGTCAGGGGAGGCAACGCCTCGCAGAATCTTGTGCTGCTCGACGGCATCGCGCTCTATAATCCGGCACACGTGATGGGAATCTTCTCCACGTTCAACGACGACGCTATCGGCGGTGCCACACTTTACAAAGGTCCTGTCCCCGCCATGTTTGGCGACGCCACCTCCTCCGTGCTCGAGACTACACTTGCTCCCGGCGACATGCAGGAGTATCACGCCTCGGCCACTATCGGCATCCTCGCTGCAAAGGTCAAGGCAGAGGGTCCGATAGTGAGAGACCGTCTTTCGTTTGCCGTCTCGACACGCAGGTCGTATGTCGACGCATTCCTCAAGATGGTGCCGCAATACCGGAGCACAGTCATGAACTTCTACGATATAACCGCCAAACTGCGCTACAGGCCTTCGTCAGCCCATATGGTAGACGCCTCCTTTTTCGTCAGCCGCGACAATATGGCCGTCGCCGACCTGATGGGGTTGTACTGGGGCAATATAGGAGGGTCTGTTGACTGGCGGGCTTCTGCTTCCGATCGCCTTTCATTCACCACAACGGCCGCTCTGACGCATTTCGATCCGGAAATGACCACGGCCATCATGAATATTGACCAGACCTTATGGACGTATATCCACAATTACTCGCTCAATGAGAAAATCATATGGAACATGACCGAAGGACACGCTCTGGAATTCGGATTGAGGTCTGAGCTGCTTAGGGTTAAGTCGGCTGAATGGAGACTCAATGCATCAAGGGAAATCGAGGTACGTTCGTTGTGGGAAAACTCGCTTTGGCTGGACTATGCCGGCTCTTTTGCCGGACGGCTTGACGTGACTGCCGGAGTAAGGCTTAACGTGTCTTCGGCGCTCTCTTCCGGCCGTTTCCATGAGTTTTCCGCCATCGACGGATACCCGGCCCGCTTTGATGCCCGTACCTATGTCGGTGTGGAGCCTCGTGTCAGCCTAAGATACGGTATCGGCGACCTTCACGGAATAAAGGCCGGTTTCGGAATCTCCACGCAGAACCTCCATGCCGTCCGGGCCAACACCACCTCATTCCCCTTTGACCGCTATGCGCTAACCTCTGCTGCGGTAAAGCCCGAGCATGCCCTCCAGTATGGCATAGGCTACGCGGGCATGACCGAGAATGGAGATTATGACTGGTCGGCCGAAGGTTACTACAGGAATATGGATAACGTCTACGACTTTAAGGACGGCCGGTCAACATTCTCCGACATCGCTCTCGAAAACATAATACTCGGAGGGCGCGGTCGCAGTTATGGAGCCGAGTTCATGGTGCGTAAGAACGCCGGCCGACTAACCGGATGGGTGTCATATACCATATCGCGTACCGAGACCCGCATACCCGGCATAAACGATGGCCGGTGGTATGATGCCACCAACGACCGCCGGCATGACTTCACGGTCGCGGCCATCTATCAGCTTAGCGACAGATGGAGCCTTTCCGGCTCATGGATATTCATGTCCGGTCAGCCACTGACCGCTCCCGATGTCAAATATGAGATAGGAGGGGAGACCTGCTACTACTATTCGCGCCGCAACGGCTACAGGACACCGCCGGTTCATCGCCTTGACCTCTCTGCCAGATATGTCCATGTCGGTCGGAAACTTACCTATGAATGGGCGTTTGGCATCTACAACGCCTATTGCCGCTACAATCCCTATGTGGTGTATTTCACCGACGATTCCACAAAACCGTCGGGCACCAAGGCGGTGCAGCAGGCCATGTACGGTCTTGTGCCATCCGTGTCATATACCCTTAAATTCTGACATACAAGCATCCGATGAAAAAAACATATCTGTACCTTGCTTTGTCTCTGCTTCTATCGCTCATATCGTGCGAGAAGGAACTTGAGATAGACTATATCGACATCGATCCACTCACCGTAATAGAGGCGGAACTGACTCCAGCCGGAGCAAGGGTGGGCATCACGCTCACCACGCCTATGGATGAGCCTATGGATCTCAGCCGCCTCACCGATGCCGTCGTGACGCTTACCGACATTACCGCCGGTGCGTCCCTCACCCTGTCGGCGGATGACGACGGATATTATACTGACCCGACTCCCGGTATTGCGGGCCACCATTACCGTCTTTCGGTGGAGAGGAACGGTCAACGGCATGAGGCAGAGACCATGATGTATGCCTCAACCGATATAGTGGGACTGGAGTTCAACTGGATTAGCATGCCATATGACCAGGTGGCCGTGCTTCAGGGGCGGTTCCGTGACATTTCTGATTCTCCGGGCGACTGCTATTGGGTCAGGCTCTATCGCAACGGGGATGTCTACATGTGGAGTGAGGTCGACGACCGTGGTGCGGTCGACGGAGTGTGCACGTATTTCACTATGACCACCCGTAAGGATACCGACAAGGAGGATGACGACACGGTGCTTTATGACGGAGATGTGATCCGGTGCTCGGTATCGCCGGTATCAAGGGAGATGCACGACTATCTCGAGGCTCTGCAGAACGACAGCAACGGTCCCGCCATGTTCTCGGGCGAAAGATGCCTCGGCTACTTTATCGCTACCTCTCCCGTGTCGCGCTCGATAGAGTTTCATCCCGATGAGATTCCGGAATACAAATAGCGGGTCAAACGGGCGTTACCTCGTCCAGTTCCACTAAATGATGTATTATCGCGAATATGGCCAGTCCTGCGGTGCTGTGGATATCGAGTTTATTGCTGATGTTTCTGCGGTGGGTGGCTACGGTATGGACTGAAATGCATAGCTCATCTGCGATCTCCTTGTTTGCTTTGCCTCTCGCTATACTTCTGATTATATCCTTTTCCCTTTCACTGAGAAGTTGCGCCGATTCTGATTCCGGCGTGACCTCATCCTTATTATTCCTGTCAGTACTGACGGATTTCATGAGTTCTTTCTCAAGTTTCTCCACCGCAGGTATGAAAAGCCTGTTCTCGACCTCAAAGTGGGAAAGCATGTCGCGTTCGCAGATTATAATGGAAAGCAGTACCTTGCTCAGTCGAATGTTGTCTTTTTGTTTGTATTGATGGATGAAAATGTCTTTCAGTTCATTGAGTTTCGCAGCGGTGTCCACATGTCCCGTAGAGTAGCGTGATATGTGGAAGTCCGGTGTGGCTTCACCAGCCTGCAGTCGTTTCACGTATCTGAAGATCACGTTGTTCTCATATTCCATGTGTCGCCTGACCTCTATTACATAATCGTCAAAGAACTTCATCAGGAGCAGTGCGACGTCATTCATGCCGTTGATGTTGACCGACTCGATCAGATGATGCTTTATATCGGGAAGCTCGACATCGAGAAATGATGCATGCGCCCTCTCGAGATATCCCATCAGGGAATCAAGTGAAATGGATGACACATCATATTCATATCCGCTGAGTAGATTGCATACACAGAGGAATGTGTCCATATCCACATTGTTTTCGCGGCATACCTGCCGGATTGGAATATCACCGAATCCAAATGCAATGTCAAACCTGCTGATGGCCGGCAAGAGCATCTCATTGTCGCGTATCAGTTCTCTGATATTGTTGTCAGGAACATATTTTCTCAGTCTGTTTACAGTCATGATTATCAATGGTACTTTTTCCCATGCAAAATTACTAAGAATGATTAGTGTCAACAATACTTAAAATATATGATTTTTTGTTGCCGTATCCTTTATGGTCCCTGTTCATGACGCATTCAGTCAATTATATTTCATCTTTTTATGGTATTGCCGAAGCCTGATGTCATGCCTAATTTTGCACCCGTAAAATCGCAAGGGCAATAAATTCATCCGTAAGGAAATCGTTGCCGCCTGAATAGACACATAGACATAAACGACAGTAATAACCATAAAATATCTTAAGATGAAAGAATCAAAGACAATCTTTACCGCACTGATGCTGTGCATCACTCTCGTGACAGTGTTCACCTCCTGTTCAGACAAAGAAGACGGCCCGACGGCTCCTGCTGCCAAAAGTATAGCCGGAGTGTATAACGGCGACATGACATGCTCCGTAATGGGCAGTGAATCGGTATTTGAAGACTTGACGGTAGATGTCGCGGCTGTGGATGACGTCACAGTCAGTGTCGCTGTTTCGGCATTCGGAAATCCTCCTATGCAGGTTTCCCCGATCTTGATCACCGGAGTGAAGGTATCAGGCAGTGACGGTACATACTCACTTGCAAGCACTCAATTCAGCGGAACAAACGAAGCAGGAAAAGCGTACTCCGGTACCTTGCAGGGGGACTTTGCCGACGATGTGTTGACATTGAGGATGAATCTTCAATATGGTGCGATGCCTATGCCGATGATCTGCACATTCAGCGCTCATAATCAATAAGGAAATGTCGACAAGTCTGAGATACATACTATTGTCTGTCATCGGCTCCTTGTCGTATCTCGCAGCCCTTGCCGGCATTTTTGCCGGCAAGGTTACTGATGAGGCCGGTAATCCTTTGGTTGGTGCCGCAATCATGATGGATGACCATTGTTCTGCATTTACCGACTTTGACGGTAGATTCTCTTTTGATGTGGAAGGTAAGACAACGGTAAATGTAGCCGTAGGCTATGTAGGATTCCAGCCCGGGACGTATCTCGTCAGTGAAGGTGTTTCTGAGAATGGCAATGTCATAAGGGTGACTTCCGACGGTACCTCGCTGGGAGAGATTGTCGTGACTGCTACCCGTACTCCAAAATCGTTGAAGGAAGTGCCGGTGGTGACACGCCTCATTACTGCCGATGAGATAGAAAAGACCGATGCCACCAATATCCAGGATCTACTGACTGAGGAATTACCAGGTCTTGAGTTCGGATATGCCATGAGTCAGGAGACATCGCTCAACATGAACGGATTCGGAGGCAATGCCATACTTTTTCTTGTAGACGGCGAGCGTCTGGCCGGTGAGACCATGGATAATGTAGACTATAACCGTCTTGATCTTGAGAATGTGGGTCAGGTAGAGATAGTGAAGGGTGCCTCCTCTGCTCTTTATGGAGCAAATGCTGTCGGAGGTGTGGTCAATCTTATATCGAGGGAAAGCAGGGAACCGTGGCATTTGAACTTGAACTCCAGATACAGGGACTTTGGCAAGGAGTGGAGGGCCGGCGGCGACCTGAATTTCAATTCGTCAAAGTGGAATTCCAATACTTCAGTCAGATATACATGTTCCGAGACCGTGTCGCTGACGGATGTTTTCGACACTGATTCCAGGATTCATGAGGTATTCGGAGGCAGAACCATTAACGCCAGGGAAAGGTTGATTTTCAGGGCTTCCGACAATCTTCGCTTTATCGCGCGTGCCGGATGTTTTCATCGCGTTAGTAACCGGGCGAATCATGATGACCGCTATCGCGATTATAACGGTGGCATCCGCAGTGTCTGGAATATCGACGGAAGTCAGAGTCTGGAGATATCCTACGGCTATGACCGTTATGATAAGGTTCGCTATGTCGGAGGCCGGCGTACCAATGATCACGACTACAGTAACCGTCAGCATACCATGCATGGGCTTTATTCGAAATCCTGGGGGGAAAACGGGCTTACCGTAGGCGCGGACTATTTGCATGATTATCTGACTACATACCAGTTTACCGACAATAAGGCACATGCTCAGACTTCCGTCGACGCATTCGTGCAGTTTGACTATAATCCTCTCTCGTGGCTCAATATAGTAGTATCGGTCCGCGATGATTATTTTTCCGAATCAGATAATAACTCAATCACGTCGCGTCTTGCCACGATGCTCAAGTTGAGGCCGCTCTCGATTCGTGCGTCATACTCTGGAGGATTCCGTGCGCCCACGCTTAAAGAGATGTATATGTGTTTTGATATGGCGGGTATTCAGATGATTTACGGTAATCCCGAACTGAAGCCGGAGCGCAGCCATAACTTCAACATGGCGTTGGAGCGTAACGGTCAGGTGCATGGCGGTGTCATGGCCGGTTCGTATAGTCTGACACTTTCCGGGTATTATAATTATTATGACAGCAGGATTACAACGACTGACTTTCAGGCTACAGGCGATCTTGAGGAGGGAGCCATATACACTAATGAGGATGGAGTAAAGGTCATGGGGGCTGATCTCAACGCCAGATTCCGGACACTGTCGGGATTAGGCGCTTCGGTAAGCTATAGCCGGCTACATGTGGCAGGGCACAAGATTGATTCGCAGTTCTCCCAGCCACGGCCTCATTCCGCGACGTGGCGGCTGGATTACGATGCGAACATATGCGACGGCTACAGGATATATGCCGCTATATCCGGACGATATCTGTCAAGGCCTGTCAGCCGGTATGAGACTGACGGTGCTTACTCCCTCTGGAAACTCACGTTGCGGCAGTACGTATGGAAAGGTCTGAGTATCAATTTTACAGTCGACAATCTGTTTGGTTACAAGCCAAAGGTTTACTATTGGAATTCGGCACCTACAGCGGGGCGCACCTGGTCTGTAGGTATATCGGTCGATGTCGATGATTACTTTAAAAACTAAAATGAGCAAGAAGAAAATAATATTTTTGACCATAGCCTGCGCGGTGATAATTGCTGCAGGTATTATGATGTGGAATGTCTTCGGAGCATCCACCCGGATAGCCTTTGTCAACTATCAGGCAATTACGCTGGGACAGATATCGAAGGCTAACGATAATTCGTTGATATAGATTCATGATCTTCCGGTCGAGAATCTCGACCGGGCGGACCGTTATGACATGGTTTTTGTCAACGGAATGGGCTTAAGGATCACTGACGGACAGCGTCAGCAGCTTATCGATGCTGCTGAATCCGGGACTCCGGTCATCACGACCGCCGCTACAAATCCACAAAACCAGATAACGTCGGTCGATTCTGTCGACAATGAGTTCCTGCGTCAGTATCTTGTAGGTGGCAGAAGCAATTATAGGAATATGCTGAGGTATGTCAGAAGATTCATTGACGGCAAGAGGCTTTTGGCGGAACTGCCCGGAGATCCTGTTGTTTCAGCAAACTCTCTTTTATACTATCCTTCGGAAGATGAGGACCTGAATTTTGCATCTGTGGGTGAATATGAGCTATGGCTTGGAAAACATGGCAAAACGCTCGATAACGCACCCCGTATCATACTGACCGGACAGATGGGTGTCGCGGATGAGATAGTGGAGCAGCTGGAGCGTACCGGCAACGTGGTATATCCGGTCAATGCCCTGCAGCCTTTCATAAAAGGTGGTCATGCCGACTCCATACAGGTATCGGCAGTCATCAATATGGCTCATGGCCGTCTGGGCGACGAGACAGTGCGATGGCTGCAGTCGAGGAATATACCGTTGTTCTCACCCGTAAACGCCAATCGTGAATATGATGACTGGATGGATGATAAGATGGGAATGAGCGGGGGCTTCATGTCGCAGAGTATCGTGACACCGGAAATAGACGGTGCTGTTCTGCCGTATACATTGTTTGCCCACTTCACAGGTGAAGACGGACTTCCTTATGTAAAGGCCATACCAGACCGTCTTGTGGATTTTGTCTCTATAGTCAACAATTATATTGGGCTTGGACTTAAGGATAATAAAGACAAGAAAGTGGCGATTTTCTATTTCAAGGGTCCCGGCCAGAGCGCACTTGTAGCGGAAGGTATGGAAGTGGCTCCATCTTTATATAATCTTCTTGTCCGTCTTAAAAACGAGGGTTATACAGTCACCGGACTTCCTGATGATGCCTCGTCGCTTGAAAGACTGATTGCCGAGAACGGCAGGGTGTTTAATGATTACGCCATAGGAGCGCAGGCTGATTTTGTCAGTCGTAACCATCCGCAGATAATTCAGGAAAAAGAATATGATCAGTGGTGCCGCGCTTCATTCCCCGAGGGGATGCGTGCCGAGATTGATGCGGTGGATGGTGAGTTCCCGGGACATGGACTGAAGGATGATAAAGGGAATCTTGCGCTTGCAAGAATCCGCATGGGCAACATAGTCCTGATACCGCAGACTGCGGCAGGACTTGGTGATGACGATTTCAAGATAGTACATGGCACCGATGCCGCGCCTCCTCATAATTATGTCGCGGCATATCTTTGGGCACGTCACGGATTCGGTGCGGATGCCCTGATCCATTTCGGAGCCCACGGTTCGCTTGAGTTCACTCCCGGCAAACAGGCTGCACTCGGAAGCCGGGATTGGCCCGACCGTCTCGTCGGAACTATGCCGCATTTCTATGTTTACTCCACCTCCAATGTGGGAGAGGTAATGATGGCCAAACGCCGGGGTTATGCCGGTATTATAAGCTATCTTACACCGCCGTTTATGGAAAGCAATGTTCGTGGTATCTATAGGAATCTCTCGGATGCTGTCAATGAATATAATAGGGCGAGAACACATTCCGATTCACTGGGTGCGGCTCGGCTGGTGAAGAAATATACCCTTGAGCTTGGAATACACAGGGAACTACGGATCGACAGCCTGAGCAGTTTTACACAGGATGACATATCAAGAATCGAGAATTATGCAGAGGAACTTGCCAATGAGAAAATAACCGGAGCGATGTATGTCATGGGAAAACCTTACTCTTCACGTGACATACAGTCTACGGTAGAGGCGATGACCGTCGATCCGCTGGCTTATGGACTGCAGAAGACAAGGGGTGGTGACATAAGACTGTGGCGCGAGCAGGCCAGACAAATCGTGCGGTCTTCATCATCACTCGATGATGCTGCCTTGTGTCGCCTGGCCGGAATATCCTGTGCGGAACTTGACAGTGCCCGCAGCATACGGAAGACTATCGAAGGCTCGAAAGACATGCTTTCGCGCATGATGGTAATGGGGACTATGATGCAGTCTGCGGGACAGTCTGTTTCAAGGATTTCGGAGCGTCCCGAGACAAAGGGACACAGGGGCATGCTTCCTGGAATGTCTCCGGAAAAAGCGTTGGAGATGGCTCGCAGGATGGGTGCTGATGACGAGGCTATAGAAAAGATGAAATCGGCCATGCGGCGCAAGAATGTCACAGGCAAAGGTAATTCTGCAGTCCGTCAACCGGGTGTTGAGAAAAGGGAACTTACAAAAGCGGAGATTGAATTTGCATCGGCTGTCGGCGAGGTGGAGCGGGCCATATCGAATATCGAAACGTATCGCACGGCACTCATGCGAAGTCCTGAGATGGAACTTGCGTCGGTGGTCAACGCACTTGATGGAGGCTATATATCACCTGCGTCGGGCGGCGATCCTGTGCAGAACCCCGGTATTCTTCCCACTGGACGCAATATGTTTGCGGTAAACGCTGAAGAGACTCCGTCTGTCGTGGCATGGGAGAAAGGCAAGGATTTAGCCGACGGCACTATAGCGATGTATCGTAAGGCGCATGGCGATTCTATACCGCGCAAGGTGAGCTACACTCTGTGGAGCAGTGAGTTTATAGAGACCGAGGGAGCCACGGTCGCTCAGGTCCTGTATATGCTTGGGGTAGAGCCCGTGCGCGATCCTTTTGGGCGTGTCACTGACCTGCGGCTTATTCCATCGGAAGAACTGGGCCGCCCGCGAATCGATGTAGTGGTTCAGACCTCGGGGCAGTTGCGTGATCTTGCCGCTTCACGTCTGTTCCTTATAAGCCGTGCCGTACAAATGGCAGCGGAGGCTGATGAGGATATATATCCCAACTATGTGGCTGAGGGAGTCGTGGAGTCGGAGAGGCATCTTGTGGAGAAAGGAGTGTCGCCTAAGGATGCACGCGGTCTTTCGGCTGCAAGGGTTTTCGGTGGAGTCAACGGTAATTATGGAAGCGGTATTCAGGGCATGGTTGAGTCCGGCGACCGTTGGGAGAAGGAGGATGAGATCGCATTGGCTTATATCAACAATATGGGTGCTTTTTATGGCAGTGAAGAGGATTGGGAACAGATGCGCGAATATGTGTTTGAGGCGGCGCTGACACGCACTGATGCAGTGGTACAGCCCCGTCAGAGCAATACCTGGGGAGCCTTGAGCCTTGATCATGTCTACGAGTTTATGGGAGGAATGAATCTTGCGGTAAGGAATGTGACCGGTAAAGATCCCGACGCTTATCTCAGCGACTACCGTAACCGTAATAATGTGCGTATGCAGGAGCTGAAGGAGGCTGTCGGTGTGGAAAGCCGGACTACCATTCTCAATCCTTCATATATAAAGGAGAAGACGAAAGGTGGCGCCGGAGACGCCGCTAATTTTGCTGAAGTGATAACCAACGTTTACGGATGGAACGTAATGAAGCCCGACGTCATTGACAATGAATTATGGGATGACATATATGAAACCTATGTTTCCGACCGGTACCGGCTGGGTATTGAGGAGTATTTCAGGAATACCAACCCGGCTGCCATTCAGGAGATGACGGCTGTAATGCTTGAGACAGCGCGAAAGGGGATGTGGGATGCGACTCCGGCGCAGGTCCGCGCTCTGGCGGAACTCCACACCGCGATGGTCAGGGAGTTCGGGGCCGCCTGCTCTGGATTTGTATGTGACAATGCCCGACTTCGTGATTATATATCATCAAATGTCGGTCCTTCTGCCGCCTCTGCCTATAACCGGTCGGTGGCACAGGTCAGGGCGGAAAGAATTTCGGCCGACGACGGTATGGTTATGAAGCGTGATGAACTGCATACGGCGGGCACTGTCACCAACCGGATCAATGGCATGGTTGTCGCGGGTGTGGTGATGCTGGCGGTCCTTGGCCTTGTCATTCTTGTTCGCGGTCGCCGCAAAAACACAAATACAGTAGCGTAATGGAAATGGTGATCATGATGATCATGGCGATGGTCGGCTTCGGTTTCGTGCTGAGGCTGTCATTGCATGATTGGACCGGCAGGTTTTTGATAAGCCTTGTTGCAGCGGCGTTTGTAATCATTGCATGTGATATGGCATCATCTCAATCCAGAACCCGGATTGCAGACTGGCTTTCACGACCAGACCTGATGCTTGATACTGCCGTATTGCTGACTGTAGATGTCGCTTTTCAGATATGTATGTGTCTACTATATGTCAAATCGATAGGCAATGGATTGTCAAAGACGGAAGCCGTCGCATTGAAGGTATGTCTATGGTTTCCGGGACTGCTCATTTTTCCGGTGCTTTTCGCGCTACTTACCGAATTGATCTTTGCTTTGACCGGAGCAGACTTCTTTTTCGTGGCATGGTCGATGGCTGCGGGTATCCTCGTTATTGCCCCCTTGACAGCGGCTCTTTTTAGATGGATTGTGCCGGAACGGGACATACTTGTCGAAATGCTGTTCATGATCAGTCTCTTGATTGCAGCGCTCGGTATAGTCGCTACAGTCAATGGCCGCACGGCCGCTGCCGGTACTGTCTCCGTCGACTGGCAGGCGCTCATCGGCGTGACAGTGATTCTGTTGTCAGGGCTCTTTGTCGGAAAGGTTTATAACAGATACATAACTCATAAAAAAACTTCAAAACAACCATGAATGTAATATCCAACGTACTTTACTGGATTTCTACCGGACTTCTTGTGCCGGTAATCGTATTGCTGATCATCTTTTTTATAAGGGCCATAGTCCTTATAGGAGTCTTTTTCGGACAATATCTCAACGAGAAGAAGAACTCATCTGCCGTGTTTGACAAAATACAGAAACTCACGCCTGACACGGTATCGGGATTCTCGCGGTTGCTTTCCGAGACATCTGGTTCTGTATTGGCATCGTATGCCGGCAGGATTATTGATGAGTCAGGCAGTAGGTCGAGAATCGAGCTGCTTCTCGCCCAATATGAATTGGAGGCTGACAGGAATATAGCGACATCAAGGGTGCTGACAAAAATGGGACCGATACTCGGACTGATGGGTACGCTTATACCTATGGGTCCGGCACTCGTGGGCCTTGCATCGGGAGATATCTCGTCGATGGCATACAATATGCAGGTCGCTTTTGCGACTACTGTAGTCGGACTTGTGATAAGTGCTATCGGATTCCTTACGCAGCAGGCCAAGGAGCGCTGGGCGGTAAAAAACCTCACGATTCTTGAATATCTCGCTGATATTGTTGCACAGACAGAAACACTATCGAAATGAGACGCCGCCGTTCCATCATACGAAGAAGTGAAGACAATGACCCCATGAGTGTGGTCAGCAATCTTTTTGATGTCGCGATGGTTTTTGCTGTCGCCCTCATGGTTGCGCTCGTAAGCCGTTATGACATGACTGAGATGTTCTCTCAGGAAGATTTCACGATGGTCAAGAATCCCGGTAAGGAGAACATGGAGATCATAACCAAGGAAGGAGAGAGGATAGACCGCTACACTCCATCGGAGGATACCGGCACGTCATCCGGCAAGGGAAAACGTGTCGGTATTGCTTACGAACTCGATAACGGCGACATAATTTATGTCCCGGAATAGGTCAGTTTAGGCTTGAGTTCGTCCGGGGTCTCGTTGGTATACATCTCTACCGGTGCAGTCTCCTTTGTGAAGAAATCGGTTATGGTCTCCGGCGAGAGCGTGATTTCAGGCTTGAAACTGTCGCTTGCCATGTAGTCGAGTATGGCGTTGCGCATGCGCCGGGCCACTATCCTCCTGTCGAGATCGTTGTCGAGGTCCATGGTCGTCATGAAGAGTTTTCCCTTCAGCACGTTGGCTTCCACCACCATGCCGAGCTTGCGGCTCAGGTGCCAGGTGTCGATGGGCTGGATTGGCGACTGATAGCCGGCGGGGAGTTCGAGAAGGTTCATCACCTGTGCCTTGTTTAGGAGTTCCCACCAGTTGAGGTTGCTCCAGTCGTCGGTCGGAAAACCGTTGGCGAAAAGCGGATGTGTCGTGTCGATATACGCGCCTGTGGTGTGGGGCGGACGCATCTTGAACCAGCTTGTGTTCCAGAAGACAGGCATATAGTTCTGTACGATGTCCTTGCCGAGAGTTACTTTCCCGGCTGCCGTCAGAAGCACCTTGCCTCCCTTTGCGAGGATGTCAAGGGCCTTGCTGTCGAGGGTGTCGGCCACGTGTATTCCGGCCGGGACCTCCGACGCGGTCTCTTCGGGATATACCCAGTATTCCCAACTGTTGCGACCCTTGTCGCCGGCGGTCACGGTAAGTGTGAACTTCGATGGTCTGGTGACGTCGGTGAAGGATATCGCGATGTCGCCGATCTCGTTGTTCTTGCCTATCGGAAGGTCGGCATAGGTCAGTGTTCCCTGCGAGAGGGTATTGCCATCTTCCGAAGTCACGTCATATGATATGCGTGCCATCCTGATGTCAGCCTCGGAGGCGTTCATCACCTCTATTGGGATCCTCACGGATTCTCTGTTGGAGAACACGAACTTCGGGAACCGCGCCAGCGGTACTACAGGGCTGCAGAACTCACGCCATTTCTCTCCGTCGACGTATCCTTTCTCTTTCCAGAACACGTTGAGCACTCCCTCGAGAGCCGTTCCCTGTCCGCTGTAGTCGTTGAGCGCCAGAAGCTGGAATCCGCTGTATTCCGGTGTGCGCAGGTTGCGCTCGATCTCATATTTATAGCAGAGTGTCTGTAACTTTCCGCTCGACATAAGGAATTTCCGGTCCATTCCCTTCATGCCGTTCTTCTCAAGCAGGTCGCGGAAGATCTCGAAGTTGCGGGCCTTGTAAGGACCGGTATACTGTGCAGTCTCCTCAAGGTCGGGATACGCGCACCACTGTCCCTGCTCATGGGCGAGGATGGGGGAGGTGTTCTCGGGTTTTTTTTCTTTGTGCTTGAAATTGCGGGGCAGCCGTATGTCGGCCCTGACGTCGGCATTGCTTCCCGGCATACGGTTTTTCCAGTCGAGACCGCGGCCTCCACCCTTCACGTGGTATTCGCTGCCGTCGTCCCATGCCCATCCGCCGCCTACCGATGCTCCGCAGTAGATCTTTGTCGGGTCATACTCCTTCATGGCCTTCACCCACTCGTTGCAGTACGGCACCCAGTTGCCTGCCGGCTCGTTGCCTGCCGCCATCATTACAAACGACGGATGGTTGCCGTATCTGTCGATGATGGCTTTTCCCTCGTCTATCAGGTATTGGTCGATAGCCATGCCGCTTCTGAGTTTCACGCCGTGGTTGGGCCACGACGGACCTTCCGGCTGGAGGTAGATGCCCGCCTTGTCGGCAGCGGCAAAGGCCGCCTCCGGCGGACAATAGCTGTGGAATCTCATCATGTTGATTCCGTATTCCTTGCATTTGGCGAATATGGCGGCCCACGATTCCTCGTCGGTCGGCGCGTATCCGGTCAGCGGGAAGCAGCAGTTCTCCACCGTGCCGCGCACATACATCGGCCGGCCGTTGATGAGTATGTCACGCCCTTCTGTCGTGATCTCTCGCATGCCGAATGATGTGGTGGCCACGTCATCACCGATGTTGGCCGTGAGCGTATAGAGCGGTGTGGAGAATTCATCCCATGTCCTCATGCTCCTGCCGAGGTCTATTGTGAAGGTCAGTGTGTCGCCGCTCACCTCGGGTTTGGAGGCATAGAACACCTCGGATCCGTCGGCCGATGCTGCCTGCACAGAGGCGCGTTTCAGTTTCGTTGCGTCGCCTCCCTTTATCACCTTCACCTGGGCTTTCCTGCCTTTCACGTCGGGATAGACCCTGACGTTGCGGATATGTGCGTCCTTGGGTGTGGCTCGGAGTGTCATCTCCCCGGCCACGCCGTTCCAGTTGCCCTGTGTCTGGTCGGTGACGCTGTGTGAGTCCTGGCCCACGCATACGTTCTCGATACCGTTGTAGACGGTCAGTTCTATCACGTTCTCTTTCCCCGGCGTGACAAGTTCGGTGATGTCATACTCGTGGGGCGTGGAGAGCGACATGCGGTGGCCTGCCTCCTTGCCGTTGACCCTTACGGTGGTCTCTATGTGCGGGCGCTCGAGATATAGCGTCACTCGCTGTCCGTTCCAGTCGGAGGGTATGTTGACCTGTTTCCTGTAGTATGCCTTGCCTACATATTCCTTGTCTGGGGTTAGGAAAAAGGGAAACTTGATGTTGCCTTTCTTGCGGTATGGCTCATACATCTCGCTGTAGTAGTAAGACATGTCGTAGAGCGAACCGGTCCATTTCGTGCCGGTGTCCACGTCGTTGCCCTTGCCGTTGGTGAGCATGGAGCCGGGAAGGATTATCTCGTCGTCATACGATTCAGTATCGCCATATCCGAACTGCCATGTGCCGGAAAGGTCGATCTCCTTTACAGATGCTCCCGCCATGACAGCGGAAAAAATAAACAGCGGAAATATTATATGTTTTTTCATTGGATAGCGGGTTTTAATGAAATATTCTTTACTTCTTCACCGGGTGTAGTGTCAGCCTCTTCCGGGAAATAGACAGGCATGTCTTTCTGCAATGGAAGGATCCTCAGCTCAAGTTCTTTCGCATCGTCGGGCAGGCGCCAGAGCCCGTAGAGCATGGGTCGGCCGTTGTAAAAGTTGTCGGCGATAAGTTTTCCGTCGCAATAGAGCCGCGCCACGTCGCCTCGGTAATCAATCTGAAGCATGATGTTGTCTCTCTGTTCTTTAACAGGTAGTTCTGTTATGGAGTATACGGCGGCACTGTTGAAATCCTCGTCGAGCGGTGCCTCCGCTGCCTTGTTCACGCCAATGGTAATGGTGCGGGGTACTCCGGCTTCGGCTTTCTTGGTGAAGGCAGGTGTTATGTCGGGCACAACCGTGGAATCAATCTCATCGAGAAAAAGGCGCGATGCCTGATCTGGAGTCAGCAGGTAGATGTTTTCTGCCACAGGCTTATCCGGCCCGAGAGCCTTCACGTTCTTCATGATCTTCTTACCGATGGCGATTTCAGTGCTGATGCCGGGAATCTGCTCTAAGTATATCTTTCCGTCGCGTCGGGCTGTGACCTGTGCGGTGGCATACCTGATGCCGTCTATGTTGACAGGGAAGATGCAGGTGGTTCCGGCAGGTATCGTGATTTTCTTCGAGGGGAATTTCACGCCGCATACGTCAAACATGATTCCTTTTTTGTCGGTGAGGTTCTGCAGCCTCTCGTAATTGTTGATGAAGACGAAGCCACTCTCTCCGTCGGAGCGGTATGACCACCGGAGATTCGAGTCATCGCCTTTACTGATGTCCTGCGGCATCGGGAATGACGCCTCCATTGGAGCCAGAACGTTGCCGTAATCCTGCATGAATAGGTGCAGCTTGCGGAGCGTATAGTAGTGTGGATAGATCTGTCCGAACTCGCCGAGCGGTGCCTGAAAGTCGTAGTTTTTCACTGGCATGTCATTGTAGTTGGTGGCAGGGCTGCGCTGCACCTCGTTGAGGTGGATGTCGCTTTCCGGGTTGGTTCCGCCATGATACATGTAGTAGCCGAGCAGGTTGCTTCCGCTGCCGAGTTTCACCACCGCGAGCGAGTAGGCGTCTTCCGGATAAAGCCACGGGCGACGGTGGTAGGCGCCCATCATGCCTCCACCGAGCTCGCACGTGAAGTAGGGGTAGAGTTCGTCGCCTTCCGTCACTTTCTCCTTCTGGTCTTTTATCTGTTCGCTCGCTATCGCGGTGCTGCTTCTGAAACCCTTGAAGTTGAACGCCTTGTAGTAGTTCCCGGCGGTGGGTTTCAGTGAGCGTTCCCAGAAACCGTCGGCATAGTCACCGTAGAGGGGAAGCATCTCGCCGTAAGGCACCGGGGTCTTGAGTTCCGGCCAGCCGGTACGGGTATAGAAGGGGAGATCGAACCCTGTTTCATTCGCGATCTTCTTGAGCGACATCAGGTAGGAGCCATGTCCGCGGTATTCGTTGTCAAACTGGCATGCGAGAAGCGGGCCGTCGTCTTTCCATGCAGTCCCTGCACCTGAGTGAATATCTGGCGGTAGAGGTCTCCCACTTTGTCAAGAAACTCCGGAGACTCCGATCTTGACTTTATTCCCTGTTCGAAGATCCAGTCGGGAATACCGCCGTTTCTCACCTCGCCGTGGCAGAAGGGGCCTATGCGGAGCACTACAGGCATCTCCTCTTCTTTGCATACTTCAAGAAATTTCCGGAGGTTGCGGTTGCCGCTCCAGTCGAATATCCCTTCCTTGTTCTCGATATGGTTCCAGAATACGTAGGTGGCTAAGATGGTCACTCCTCCCTCTTTCATCTTGCGGACGGAAGACCGCCATTCGTTCTCAGGAAGACGGCTGTAATGGATTTCTCCCATCACGGGCATCACCCTCTCGCCGTCGATCATCAGGCTTTGTGAGTCCCATGATATTTCCGCCTTCTCCGCCTTGACTGGCGCTGCGCACAGCATTCCTGCCAGCAGCATGATGTTAAGTTTTGTGTTTAGGCCCATTCTGAAGTGTTGGTTTTCAGTTTATGTGTTTAAGTTCGTATGGTCTTTATGTTTGTGTGTTTAGTCGGTGACGATTCCGGATGTTTATGTCTATGGCGTCAATGTTGCATTCCAAGCCGGGTATGACCGCTCACCACTAAACAACACATGTAAATTTACACATAAAAAGTCTAATCTCAAAATTATTATGCGTTTTTTACGTTATCAAGTCGAAACAACTTCATTACATAAGTTTGTCATCGAACTCGCATAACCTGTTAATATGAATAAACTGTCCGTTCTTATAGCCTTTATCGTGTCGGCGTTGTGTGCTTGTGCCGGGACCGATGGAATGCCGTCAGGAGTGCCCGTGAAGGGCTACAGGGGATTTGTCGACTTGGGTGGCGAGGCGTTGTTTCAGAAAAAATATTCCGATGACCATGATATCGTCTACAGTCTTTCCGGTTTTACTACCACACATGGTTATCAGTTCAACCAGCATTTCTTTGTCGGTGGCGGCATAGGTATCAATTTTATCACCTACAATTTTGAAAGCGCGCAATTTGCGATAGATTATCCCGTATTCGCCGCCGGGCGTGCCGATTGGAAGATAGGCAAGGTGCCCTTGTTCGCTGATTTGAGAGTAGGAACCTATGTCTACTCGTGCAGAGATTATAATCATGACAGGCTTTTCATAAATCCGTCGATTGGCTATCATTGCTCATGGGGTCGGAGGGTCTCGCTCAATATCGGGGTAGGTCTGTCGATGCACTGGCTTGACAGATATGACAATCCCGAATGGAAAATGATGCCCTCGGTCAAGATTGGCATCGAATTTCATTGATGTAGGCACAATCCCGTATTTATGTGTTTTTGCCTAAGATTTTGGACTTGGGATAGCAGGATATTGGGAAATTATGATTAAATTTGCAATTGCTGCTATACTCCGTCAGGATGAGGCCATGCGCATCTATGAGCGGCTGCTATCCAAATATTATGAGAAAAACCTGAATAACCCGATAATCCATGATACTGAAATCCATGCTTAAGTCCACTGCCGGAAAGTGTTTCCTTTCGGCTGCCGTCATGCTCTCGGCCTATGCCTCCGGTGCCGTGGGGCAGACGCCTGTGCTCCGTCACGTGTTTGACATCCGTGCCCGCTGCGGCGACGCGCGGGTGGTGGGAAACATACCCGGAGGCAAAAGGGTGATGATTCCGATCACCGGGGGAAATGTAGAGGGTACGGTCGAAGCCGAGATTCTCCCCGGCGGTGCCGACTATCAGCTGGTCGATACGGTGAGCGGACGTGTGGAGTTCAATGCCATATACACGCTGCGGACCGGCGACGGCCATCTGGTCAACGTGCGCAACACCGGCGTGAGCACGTCGGGAACCAAGGGAGACTATTTCACCACATCTCCCGCCTTCGAGGCTCCGCAGGATTCCGGTCTCGACTGGCTCAACAACCGCATCTTCATATGCCGCCCCATAGGGTTTGGCGACGGCATCGTGCATCTCCGCGTCTGGCTCGCGGAGTGAGACCGCCTGCGTAAGCAAGGTCAGAGTATCTTCAGGGCGATGGCTGCGCAGGCCTCTGCGTCGCAAAGGGCATGGTGGTGGTTTTCCATATCGTAGCCGCAGGCGGCTGCCGATATGTGGAGCTGATGGCTCGGGAGTCTGAGGCAGCGGCGGGAGGCTGCGAGGGTGCAATAAAATTCATATCCGGGATACTCCATGCCGTATTCCGCAAACACCGCTTTCAGGCAACTCTCGTCGAAGGGCCTGTTGTGGGCTACGAGCGGAAGACCCTTGATTCGGTCAGTTATCTTCGCCCATACCTCCGGAAATGGGGGCTGGCCGTCGGTGTCACGTCGAGTCAGGCCGTGTATCTCTGTGGTCCAGTGTGTATAATAGTTGGGAGTCGGCTTGATAAGGCTGTAGAATCGGTCTACTATTACCCCGTCCCTTACTATGACTATTCCGACACTGCATACGCTCGAGCGCTTGCTGTTGGCTGTTTCAAAATCAATCGCTGCGAAGTCTCTCATCTTTTATTGGTTGATTGAGTCGTCATTTTGTCGGGGATGTGTCGGTGTTCTTGCCCGGCATCACTGCATGAATCCCTTTGCGGAAAGAAGTCTCAGGAATGATTCCGTCACACTTTTGTTTACGCTTTCCGGATAACGGACATCTGTGAATACCTGCGCGAGTGTGGCCTTGCCGTTTTCCTCGATAAACTTCTTGTTGTCGGGATTTACGTCGATGGCGCTGTAAAGTGACATGATTTCCTCGTCGCTGTCTTTGCGGTAGGCCTCGT
>X108_Striped_Desert_Hamster__coassemble_122_pt1 | contig 23951 bp, 10 predicted proteins | sample X108_Striped_Desert_Hamster__metabat2_low_PE_001 | metagenome-assembled genome bin X108_Striped_Desert_Hamster | reverse complement strand
CTTCATAGTAGGAGGCATCGGGCTTTTCGTCATCAACGAGAAGTCGGGCGAGCCTGTAGCCGAACGCTACAGCCACGACCTCCCCGAGGAGGTGGACGCGGCCTGCCTGCTTCAGGCTAAAAACGGCGTGCTCTATGTAGGCACGCGCGACGGCCTCACCTATGCGATGGCGCCCGGCGCGCGCCCGGTGAAGATAGACGTGGCCGACGGCTACATCACCGACATGGTGGAAGAGGCCGACGGCAACATACTCATAAGTTCGGTCAACAATATCTACCGCCTCCGCCCCACGGCCGGCAACAGGGTCGACACGCTCCAGAAGAGCGACGACCCCAAGTGGTTTGTCAATAAGTTCACGCGCGGCAACGACGGCAAGGTCTACTTCTCGACCGCAGGAGCGGGTCTCTGCGAGATATGGCCCGGCGGCCTTCCTTCGCCGAGTTCCGATGTCTATCTTCCCTCCGTCGATCTCAACCGCACCAAACTCGGTGCGGTATATGCCGACCGCGAGGGCAACATCTGGATGGGATGCAATTTCAAGGGTCTCGCTTGCGTTCCGTTTCATTCCAGCCCATTCACCTACGGTCTTATTCCTGACACATTTCCTGATTTCAACGGCGGCATCGACGGCTTCGCCGTCTGCGGCGACAGGATAGCCGTAGGCTACGGCAACAAAGTGGGAATCGCCACTGCCGACGGCCGTCATGTAGCCTCCGTCGAGATTCCCGCCCGGGGCATCGTCTCCTCCATTTTGTACGATAAGGGCAGGATTCTCGTAGGAATGACCAACGACGGCATATGGCAGATGTCCACGTCGGGCGGCGGACTTCGTCACTTCCTCGACCAGCCCGGCAAATATCCCGGCATATACATGTGTCCGCTTCCCGGCGGTGACTTCCTGATCGGGCTTCACGGAACGGGACTCATGCGCTACAACCCGTCGACAGGAGAGAAGAAATGGTATGATACCGCTTCTCCCGACAGCCATATATCCAACACTTTTGTCAATGTGATGCGCCTCACCCCCGATTCACTCGGCGTGTGGATAGGACATTACGGCGGCATATCATACTACGACCTGAAGGATGGCTCCTTCCGTCAGCTCGACCAGCGCCCCTTCGTGCAGGGGGCCGTCTACGCACTTGTCCCTCTTGCTGACGGCACGGTGCTCGCCGGCACGAGCCACGGACTCATCCACTACGGACTCGACGGAGTGACCCACAGGAAGATCACTACTGTCAACGGCCTTACCGACAACGATATCCGCTCGATGGAGCAGGATGCCGACGGCGGATTCTGGATAGGCACAAAGCGGGGACTCAACTATCTCCCCGATGTGAAGGGGAAAGTGACTGTCTATTACGGCGGCTACGGCCTCTTCGAGAACTCGTTTCCCCACGCCGGCTCCCTTGCCGACGGACGCCTCATGCTCGGCAGCAACCTCGGACTCACCACCTTCGCGCCCGACTCCATCCTTGCGGAGGGCTTCGGCGGAAAGGTGCATGTCTCCTCCATAATGCTCAACGGCCGCAGGCTCAACCGCACCTCGGAGATCGGGGACCGCAAGGTGATGTCGGACGACGACGGCCACCTCATGCTCCATCTACCATATAAGGAGAACGCCCTGAGGATAAGGCTCTCCACGCTCGATTTTCGCGACGCGGCCAACGTCCGCTACATGTGGCGTCTCGACGGACTCGACAAGGACTGGAACTATACCCTCCCAGGCGAGAACGTGATATATCTTCCCCATCTCGATCCGGGCGGCTACAAACTCTGCGTCAAGGCCATCGACAACGACATGGTGTCGGAGAAGACCTTTGTCCGCATCCGCATCGCCACCCCGTGGTATCTCTCAGGCCTGGCCAAGATTATCTATGCCGTGATCCTCCTCGCCCTCGTGGCCCTTACCTTCATCGTGCTCAAGAAGAAGCGCGAGGAGAAGGTCAGCGAGTCGAAGATACAGTTCTTCGTGAATGTCTCCCACGACATCCGCTCCCCGATGACCCTCATGCTCACTCCCCTCGAGACGCTTCTCAAGCGCGACCTGCCGGCGGAGGTGTCGTCGAAGCTCAGGGTCGTCTACCGCAACGGCCAGCGCATCCTCTCGCTCATCAACCAGCTGCTCGATCTCCGTACCATCGAGAAGGGTGGCATGCGCCTCGTGTGCCGTCCTACGGATTTCCCCTCGTTTATCGGCGAACTCGTCGACATGTTCAAGCCGCAGGCGGCCGACAAGAACATCACTCTCGGGTTTCATGACTGTGGCGACCTCCCCGGGCCGATCTGGGTAGACCGCGACAATTACGACAAGATTCTTGTCAATGTGATATCCAACGCCATCAAGTACACCGGCTCAGGAGGCACCATCGACGTGGCGCTCCGCAAGGTGAGGGATGCCGCGCTCGGCGACTGCGCCGAGGTGCAGGTCACCGACACCGGCATCGGCATCGGCAAGACCGCTCCCGAGCATCTCTTCGAGCGCTTCTACCGCGCTCCGGAGGCGCAGGCCTCGGGAGCCGAGGGTGTCGGCATCGGTCTCGACCTCTGCCGCCAGCTCACGCTGCTGCATCACGGCTCGATCACGGCCGCCAACCGCTCCGACGGCGTGAAGGGAAGCGTCTTCACCGTAAGGATTCCCCTCGCCGAATCGGCCTATGCACCCTCCGAACTGCTCGACGGGGAGTCGGAACTCGTGCCCGGGCCCGAGAAGCGCGTGATGGTGGAGACTCCGGCTGAAGCCCCGGTGGTCAGGACGCGTCCCCGCCGCCTCTCGTCGCCGAAGCGCATCCTGATCGTCGACGACGACAAGGAACTCCTCGACTTCATAAGCACCCACCTCCGCGAGTACGGCTACAAGACAGTGACGGCCGCCAACGGCGCCGAGGCCATGAAGATAGTGGGAGAGGGCAACGTCGACCTCGTGGTCAGCGACGTGAAGATGCCGGTAATGGACGGCCTGACGCTCCTGCGCCAGATGCGCTCGAATGTCGACACCCACCATGTCCCGATGGTCATACTCAGCTCGAAAAACGATATAGCCGATCGTATAGAGGGATGGGACTGCGGTGCCGACGGTTATCTCGGAAAACCCTTCAACATCGATGAACTCGACACCATCATCGACAATATCATCGACAGCCGCACCAAACTCCGCGGCAAGTATTCCGGAGCGCAGGACGCCGACACCCGCATAGACCCGCCCGAGATCAAGGGCTACGACGAGTCGCTTATGGAGAAGATGATCGCGGTGATCAACGAGCGCATCGACGATCCCGACCTCAACGTGGAGGTGCTCGGCCAGGAGATAGGCATCAGCCGCGTGCAGCTCTACCGCAAGCTCAAGGAGATCATCGGCATGACGCCGAGCGACTTCATCCGCAACATACGCCTCAAGCGGGCGTGCGCGCTCCTACGCAAGCCCGACCTCGACATCACCCAGGTGGCCTATGCGGTGGGCTTCTCATCGCAGCCGCACTTCTCCACGGCCTTCCGGAAATTCACCGGATTCTCCCCTACGGAGTATAAGCAGAAGAGCATGAGGGGCGAGATTCCGCCCGAAACGGACGACTCCGGAGGTGAAAACGCAAATGCGTGATAGTCAAACTTGTGTCCTGAATGATGATTCAAAAAGAAACGCAACTGTTACGAAAACGACAGTGTGCGTTTCTTTTTTCATATGTCATTGCAACCTTTTCTAATCCCCGCTCCGCCGCATTTATATAATTTTGCGGCATGAAAATCTTCAACCCGGCTTATGCCATGAAAATATCGACTCTTAGACTTGCTCTGCTGCCCATGATATCGGCGGCGCTCTGTCTCGACTGCCACGCCGCCGGTCCCGCGCCGGCGACGGCAGCCGAAAACCCCATGATCTGGGCCGACGTGCCTGACCCCGACGTGATCAGGGTAGGCGACGACTTCTATATGGTGAGCACCACGATGCACCTCATGCCCGGATGTCCGGTGATGCACTCGAAAGACCTCGTCAACTGGGAGACGGTCAGTTATGTCTTCGACACGCTCAACGATTTACCGCGCTACGACCTCGAGGGAGGCACCGTCTACGGCAAAGGGCAGTGGGCCACTTCCATCCGCTACCGCGACGGAAGGTTCTACGTGCTCTTCTCTCCCAACGACCAGCCGTATAAGTCATATATATATACCGCGACCGACCCGGCCGGAGAATGGACGCTGCTAACTCGCTCCGACCATTTCCACGACGCGTCGCTCCTCCTCGACGACGACGGCCGCGCCTATGTCTTCTATGGCGGCGGCGACATCCGCCTCCGCGAACTCAACCCCGACCTCTCCGGCGTGAAGCCGGGGGGCATCGACACGGTGGCCATACATCCCGACGAGACCGAGACCGGCCTCCACGAGGGGAGCCGCGTGGTGAAGCACAACGGCAAATACTATGCCTTCGTCATCTCCTGGCCCGCCGGAAAGCCCCGCCGTCAGCTCTGCTACCGTGCCGACAGCATCACGGGTCCCTACGAGAAGCAGGTGGTGCTCGAGTCGCAGTTCGGAGGATTCCCATATGTAGGGCAGGGATGCCTTGTGGATGACGCCGACGGCAACTGGTGGGGTGTAATATTCCAGGACCGCGGCGGAGTAGGGCGCGTGCTCACTCTCAATCCCGCCACATGGACCGACGGCTGGCCCATGCTCGGCGACAGCGAGGGTCGCGTGCCTGAGAAGATTGAGAAGAAACTCGTCCCGCTGAAGGGAGCCGGAGTGGTGCACTCCGACGAGTTCAGCCACGGACGCAAGGATATACTCTGGGAATGGAACCATAATCCGGTCGACAGCATGTGGTCGCTCACCGAGCGTCCGGGCTGGCTCCGGCTCAAGGCCATCGGCGACACCGAGAACGTGTTTCTCGCCCGCAATACCATCTCCCAGCGCATGGAGGGCCCGGAATGCGAGGGTGTCGTGAAACTCGACATCTCCGGCATGAAGCCCGGCGACTGCGCAGGATTCGCGGCCTGGAACGGCGACTCCGGACTCCTCGCCATAGAGCGCGATGCCGACGGCTGGCGCCTCGTGGCCCGCGAGACTTCGGTCGAGATCGGCGGTCCTGACCATGCCGTCACCGGCGTGACGGCCACCGACACCGAGTCGGTAGCGGTGCCCGGCCGCGAGATATGGCTCCGCATCAGGGCAGACTTCCGCCCCGGTTCCGACATGGCGGAGTTCGCCTATAGCCTTGACGGCGACAGATGGACCGCTATCGGAACCCCCTTCAGGATGCGCTTCGACTACAGGCGCTTCTTCATGGGCACGCGGTTCGCTCTCTTCAACTATTCCACCGCTTCTGACGGTGGCTTCGTAGACATCGATTTTTTTAGGTACTATAGGTATGGGTCAATTATCAATAACCCGAATTAAACTTTACTAAATGCGAGACGGTTGTTGGCCATGGTTCCGACGGACGTTGGGCGTTAGTCGGATTTATGCAACAGCGTGATTTGAGGCGGAGCGGGGATGAGCCTTGCTCCGTCCTCTTTTTCTAACAGTCTGGCATTCAGTGGCTGAAAAATAATGTGTAACGAAAACTAACGTGCATGTAACGCCGGTATGGGTGTGCCGATACATATACGTATAGATAATGAATATCTGAAAATACGCGATTCTTGAAATTTGGATAAATTTGCATAAAAATTCTTAACAACGATGACGACAAAGACTTACTTCTACTCGATCTCGGCCTCACTGCTGCTCGCGGCGGTGGGATGTACCGCGTCGAAGACTGACGTCGAGCCTCAGAAGTCGCATGCGATCTTCAGTTCCTTCAGCTATGAGGGCAACGATGATTTCTACAAGACGAGACCTCTGGCTTCCGACAGCGAGTTCTACAACCCGATTCTCGCAGGCTGGTATTCCGACCCTTCCATCTGTACCAACGGTGAGGGCGACTACTACATTGTGACCTCGACTTTCACCTACTATCCCGGTGTGCCTATCTTCCACAGCCGCGACCTCGTCAACTGGGAGCAGATCGGCCACGTGCTCACACGCCCCTCGCAGTGCCAGAACTTCGAGCGCCAGCACGTCAGCGGAGGCATCTTCGCCCCCGACATCGCCTATAACCCGGCCAACAAGACCTACTATATGGTCACGACCAATGTAGGCGCAGGCAACTTCTTCGTGAAGACCCAGGACCCGGCAGGGGAGTGGAGCGATCCGATCATGCTTCCCGAGGTTCAGGGCATCGATCCTGCATTCTTCTTCGATGAGGACGGTAAGGCATATATCGTCAACAACGACGACGCCCCCGACGCGAAACCCGAATATCCCGGCCACCGCACCGTGCGCGTGGTGGAGTTTGACACCGCTACCGACCGCTGCGTGGGCGAGCGCAAGATTGTAGTCAACAAGGGATGGCGCCCGCAGGACAAGCCCATCTGGTGCGAAGGCCCCCATATATATAAGGTTAACGGAAAGTACTATCTCATGACTGCCGAAGGCGGCACAAGCACATGGCACAGCGAGGTGATATATCGCGGCGATACTCCTTTCGGTCCCTTCACTCCCTGGCAGGGTAATCCTATCCTCACCCAGCGCACTCTGGAGGCCGGACGTGAGAATCCCGTCACTTGTGCCGGACATGCCGATATGGTGCCTGACGCCGACGGCAACTGGTGGAGCATCTTCCTCGCATGCCGTCCCATTGAGGGCGACATGGAGAACCTCGGTCGCGAGACTTTCATGCTTCCGGTGAAATGGACCGACGACGGCTGGCCCTATATGACCCGTGAGGGTGAGGCTGTGCCTCTCGTGGTTGAGAAGAAGGGCGCTGTGCGTGGCGACAACGTGACTTTCGGCAACTTCGCGCGCGTCGAGAACTTCAACGACTCTGTGCTCGGCCACGAGTGGTTCACTCTCCGCGGCCCCGCATCCGATTACTATTCCCTTACCTCCAATCCGGGCCATCTTACCGTGAAGTGTGCCGGCGTGAAGGCTACCGAGAAGGCTCCCCTTTCATATGTAGGCCGCCGCATACATCACCATAAGTACACCGCCGGAACCCGCATGACCTTCGTTCCCGAGCACGACAGGCAGTGCGCCGGAATGCTTCTCTTCAAGGATGAGAAGAACCACTATTTCCTCGGCAAGGATCTTCGCGACAACGCCCAGCGTGTAGTGCTCCGCAAGGTTGCAGGCGAGAATGCCGAAGAGGTGGCGAGCGCCGCTCTTCCCGAAGGCAACAAGGCCGTCGACCTCCGCGTGGTCTCCAACGGCATGACGCTCGACTTCCTCTATTCAGAGGATGGAGGCGATACCTGGAAAACCCTTTCTGAAGGACAGGACGCCGGATTCATGTCGACAGCCAAGGCGGGCGGATTCACCGGCACCACAGTCGGCCTATACGCTTCCGACAGCGAGGGATGATAATGACAGACCAATTCTTACTTAACATTTTATAAATCTAACGCAATGAAAAATGTAACTGAAAAGATTCATTACATGCTCCTGTTGCTGATGATGTTCGTCACCGGAGCGTCGGCCGCCATGGCCGACGTCGTCACCGGTACTGTCTTCGATGACACCGGCGAACCTCTTATCGGCGTTACGGTACAGGAGAAGGGCAATCCCAGCAATGGTGTTGCCACGGATTTAGACGGTAATTTCAGCCTCAACGTGAAGTCGCTGAAAGCTACCCTCATCATGTCGTATGTAGGCATGATGACCGAGCAGGTTGAGCTGAAAGGCCGCAACAAGATCTCCGTCACCATGCGCAGCGATGCCGAGGCTCTCGAGGAAGTCGTGGTAGTAGGCTACGGCCAGCAGAAGAAGGCTTCTGTGGTCGGCGCCATCACTCAGGCCTCGGGCGAGACACTCGCACGCACCGGTGGTGTGTCGAGTGTAGGTGCCGCACTTACCGGTAACCTCCCCGGCGTGGTGACCATGCAGTCTTCCGGTATGCCCGGCGACGAGGATCCGAAGATCGTGATCCGTGGCCAGACATCATGGAACGGTTCCGACCCCCTCGTGCTCGTCGACGGTATCGAGCGTCCCATGTCTTCGGTGGATATCGGCTCTGTGAAGTCGGTTTCTGTCCTCAAGGACGCATCGGCTACAGCAGTCTATGGTGTGAAGGGTGCCAACGGTGTCATCCTCATCACTACCAAACGTGGTACCGAGGGTCGCGCCAAGATCTCTGTCGGCCTCAACGCCACCATCAAGGCTGCGTCGCAGCTCCCCGGCACCGAGGGATCTCCCGAGGCGCTTTACATGCGTAACCGCGTGATCGAGCGCGAGCTCGGCCTCACTCCCGAATCCTGGAACAGCATCACCCCGATCAGCGTGATCGAGAAATACCGCAACCCCGCCAACCTTGCAGAAGCAGAACGTTATCCTAATATAGACTGGCAGGACGCACTCTTCAAGAAGAGCGCCATGGCTTATAATCCTAATATCAATATATCAGGCGGTACTAAGGTTGTGAAATATTTCGCGTCGATCGACTTCCTTCACGAGGGTGACCTCTTCCGCGAGTATGAGACAGGCCGAGGATACAAGGGTGGCTACGGCTTCAACCGTGTCAATGTGCGCTCCAACCTCGACTTCCAGATCACAAAGTCCACCATCTTCAAGATGAACATCTCCGGCTCGCACGGCGAGAAGAAATCTCCCTTCAACGTGGCCGACGACTCTTTTGGCGCGTCACAGATGTGGCAGGCTGCCTACGGCGCTCCCGCCGACGCGTTCATCCCCCGCTACTCCGATGGCACATGGGGTTTCTATCCCGCAAACACGCAGGGTGCCCCCAACTCCATGAAGAACCTTGCCACAGGCGGTGTGGAATATACAGCAACTACCCGTATCAACACTGACTTTACACTCGATCAGGACCTCTCGTTCATCACCAAGGGCCTACACGCGAGCGCTACGGTTTCGTGGGACAATGTCTTCGTAGAGGCCAACCGCGGTATCTGCGAGAACTATTACAGCCCTCAGCTCAAGTGGATTGATCCCGCTACAGGTGAAGAGGTATTCCAGCAGTCTACACTCCCCAATGGTCTCGATTTCAGTGAGGACATGAAGTGGAGTACCCGTGAGGGTGAGGTACGCAACTGGGCTACCCAGCGCAACCTCTTCTATCAGGCTCAGCTCAACTGGGCGCGCGAGTTCGGCGACCATGCAGTGACTGCGATGGGAGTCTTCAACCGCACCGAGCGCGCTACCGGTAGCGAGTTCCCCCACTACCGTGAGGACTGGGCGTTCCGTGCCACCTACAATTATGCCGACAGATACTTTGTTGAGTACAACGGCGCTTACAACGGTTCCGAGAAGTTTGACACCCGCCACCGCTTCGAGTTCTTCAACTCCGGTGCTGTAGGCTGGCGCATCAGCGAGGAGAAGTTCATGAACTTCAGCCGCGCATGGCTCGACAACCTCAAGGTACGCTACTCCATCGGCCAGGTCGGCGACGACAACATCTGGCAGCGCTGGATCTACGCAACTCAGTGGGCTACCCACGACCCGATGGTGCTCTCTGTCACTTCCGGTCAGAAATCACCCTATACATGGTATAAGGAATCGCAGGTCGGCAACCCCGACATCCACTGGGAAAAGTCGCTCAAGCAGAACCTCGGTATCGACTTCTCATTCATGAACTCCCTTATCGCAGGTACTATCGAGCTCTTCGGCGAGAAGCGTAACGACATCCTCGTAGACGGTGGCAGCCGCGCCATCCCCTCCTACTTCGGCGGCAAGGCTCCTACTGCCAACCTCGGCCGCGTGGAGAGCAAGGGCTATGAGCTCGAGCTCCGTATCAACAAGACCTTCGCCAACGGCCTCCACCTCTTCGGTAACTTCAGCATGACCCATGCAAAGAACAAGGTGCTCGAGTATGACGATCCCGAGCTTCTCGAGACTTACCGCAAGACCGCGGGCTTCACTATCGGACAGGACCATATCATCTATGACGCCGGCTACGCCCAGTCATGGGACGACGTGATCGCGATGACTCCCCACAACTCAAGCGACAACCAGCGCCTCCCGGGTCAGCCCATCATGGTCGACTACAACGGTGACGGCGTGATCGACTCCTCTGACTCAACTCCCTACGGATACAGCGGTACTCCCCAGAATACCTACAACGCCACCATCGGCGGCGACTGGAAGGGCTGGAGCGTATATCTGCAGTTCTATGGTGTGACCAATGTCAACCGTACCGTAGTCTTCGAGTCATACCGCGGCAAGATGAACACACTCTTCGCAGGTGTCGATTTCTGGGCTCCCAACGCCGAGAACGTAGACCGTCCTCTTCCCGTATGGAACTCGACTCCCGCCTACTACAACGGCTGGGACAACCGTTTCAACCACTATGACGGCTCCTACGTGCGTCTGAAGAACTTCGAGGTGGCATATACCTGGACAAGCAACAGCTGGATCAAGCACCTCGGCCTTTCGTCGCTCAAACTTTACTTCAACGGCAACAACCTCTGGGTATGGTCGAGAATGCCTGACGACCGCGAGTCTAACTTCGCCGGTACCGGTCTTGCAAACCAGGGCGCCTACCCGACAGTACGCCGTTTCAACATCGGTTTCAAACTGGACCTCTAATATCATCGGATAATGAAAAAACTTTCAATACATATAGCCTCGATCCTTCTCGCGGGAATGGCGGTCACAGCACTCCCTTCCTGCACGGACTACCTCGACAAGGCGCCCGAGAGCGAGATCTCTGCTGACGAGGCATTCAAGAATTTCCATAATTTCCAGGGTTTTGTGGAGGAACTGTACTTCTGTGTCCCCAACTTCACTACCGGCTACTGGAACAACTCCTTCAACTGGGGCGATGACGAGATCATCTGTGTCGGAAAGGACTATTTCATGGGCTACAAGGTAGACCAGGGCGATTTCTGGGGCTGGCAGGCCGAGCACGACGGCTGGCAGTGCGGCTTCATGGACATCAACAGTTTCACTACCGACTACGCACCTGATGCTGTCGGCAACCGTCCCACCCTCTGGCAGGGCAGCTGGTATGGCATCCGCAAGGCCAACCTCGGTCTCGCCAATCTGGACCGTCTGAACGACGCCACACAGGAGGAGAAGGACATCATCCGCGGTCAGCTCCTCTTCCTCCGTGGTTTCTTCCACTTCCAGCTGATGCAGTATTTCGGTGGCCTCCCCTACATAGAGGAGGTGCTCGCAGGTGAAAACTGACGCTTCCGCGTCTTTCCTATCATGAGTGTGCCGACAAGGCCGCCCTCGACCTCCGTGCGGCTGCCGACCTCCTCCCCATCAACTGGGACAACACCGCCGCCGGTGCTCCCACACGTGGCAGCAACGACCTTCGCATCAACAAGATCATGGCGCTCGGCTATCTCGGCAAGAACTATCTCTGGGCCGCAAGCCCCCTCATGAACTGGGAGTCGACCGGCTCGAAGACCTACAATGCCGAATACGGCAAGAAGGCGGCCGAGGCTCTTGGCGAAATCCTATCGCTCGTCGAGAGAGGCGAGACACAGTATGCGCTCGTAGACTTCTCCAACTATAAGGAGAACTTCCTTACCCACGGTAAGAGCGGCCTGATGCCCGGATCCACCGAGGCTATCTTCCGCAATCCCGTCATCGACTGGAACCGCTCAAACTGGGGTCAGACCCGTTGCTACGGCACTCAGTTCCTTGATCCGGAAGGTGGCTGTATCTTCCTGCCCACCGCCAACTATGTCAATTTCTACGGTATGGCCAACGGCCTTCCCCTTGATGATCCCGACTCGGGCTTTGACAAGGCTCATCCCTGGAAGGGCCGCGATCCCCGCTTCTATCACGACATCCGTTTCGACGGCTGCAAGCTCGAGAATGCCGGTGATGCAAAATACGACAATGTGCGCTATGCACCCCTCTACACCGGTGGTGTGATGCGCGACGTGATCAAGGGAAGCCGTACTGGCTATCTCAACTACAAGTTCGTCCGTGACGACTTCAATGCCTCCGACAACGGTGGTGCTACCAACTGGGGTGCCAACAACCACATGCTTGTGCCTTATATGCGTCTCGCCGACATCTATCTGATGTATGCAGAGGCAGCCGCTTCCGCCAACTCCAACCCGTCGGGTAAGTCTTCCAACTGCTCGCTCTCCGCTGTAGACGCGATCAACGTGATACGTGCCCGTGCCGGAGTGGATCCCGTCAACGGAAAGTACACCGGTTCGCTCGACGCCTTCTTGGGCGAGGTGCGCCGCGAGCGCGCTGTAGAGCTCTCTTTCGAGGCTCACCGTTTCAACGACCTCCGTCGCTGGCTTCTTCTCGACAAGGCTCCCTACACAGTGAAGACCTCACAGGAGTTCCAGCGTGTAGGCGATCTCGCAGGCATCGAGAAAGATTCCTCCAAGGGTGTCAACACCAAGAATCCTCAGGAGAGCGAGGTGATCGGTTTCCACGAGGAAGTGATACTCACCCGAAACTTCACGGAGAAGCACTGGTGGCTCCCGCTCAAGGTCAACGACTCGAAAATGTATGTTGAATTTGGCCAGAACCCCGGCTGGTGATAGTAACCATAATAAAGAACCACATCAATGGAAAAATTTCATAAACTGATATATCCGGCTCTCGCAGCCGCTGTCATGTGCTCGCCGGCCGCGGCTTTGGCCGACGATGGTGACGTCGCGGTGCTCGATACGCTCGGCAACGAGGTGGAGCTGGCATTCCGCAGCGCTTCGCCCCAAGATATCTTCGGTGGTGTCTCTCATGTCAATGTTGAGGAACTGCAGAAGAAAAGCTATACCACCTATAGCCTCGAGAACATGCAGAGCCTCGTCAACGGCTACAACGGACAGCTCTGGAACATGGGCGAAGCCCTCGTGCTCGTCGACGGTGTGCCCCGCGACGCCAATAACGTGATTCCCGCCGAAATCGAGTCGATCACATTCCTCAAGGGCGCGCAGGCCGTGGTGCTCTATGGAAGCACGGCCTCGAAAGGCGCTATCCTGATCACCACAAAGCGTGGACGCACCACAGGCCTTCAGGTATCCGTACGTGGCGATGTCACTCTCTACACTCCCAAGTCTTATCCCAAATACCTCGGGGCTGCGGAGTACATGACCCTCTACAACGAGGCACGTGCCAACGACGGAAAGGCTCCGGCGTTTACCGACACCGACATCTACAACTACGCCTCCGGTCAGAACCCCTGGCGCTATCCCGACCTCAACTTCTTCTCCGACGACTATCTGCGCAGCCACTCATGGCGCTATGAGGGTCAGGCCGAGTTCAAGGGTGGCGGAAAGTTCGCCACGTTCTACGCTCTCGTGGGCCTCTACCACAGCGATGACATCCTCAACTTCGGCGAGGGAAAGAGCAACGGCACTACCCGCCTCAACGTGCGAGGCAACATCGACCTCCGTCTCAACGACTGGGTGACAGGCTGGGTCAACACAAGCGCTACCTTCTACGACAACCGCACCGACATGTCCGACTACTGGAAGCAGTCGGCCGAGATGCGTCCCGTGGCACCCGGCTCCAACCCGCTCGTGCCCCTCATTCCGATCCAGGCCCTCGACCCCAACGACGAGAACTCATGGGTGCTTGTCAATAACTCGCGCTTCATCGTCGACGGCAAGTACCTACTCGGCGGCACACAGCAGTACCAGACCAACCCCTTCGCCGCGATGTATGCGGCCGGCTACTCCAAGTGGACAAGCCGTCAGCTGCAGTTTGACGCCGGCATCCGCATCGGCCTCGACAAGGTGGTGCCCGGACTCCGCTTCGTGGCACGCGGCGCGGTCGACTACAACACAAGCTACACCACGTCGATCAACAACACGTATGCCACATATCAGGCATCATGGTCGCACTATAGCGGCAAGGACATGATCTACGAGATCACCAAGTTCGGCAATGACCTCAGCACCGGCGTGCAGAACATCAGCGGCTCCAAGGAGCTCCAGACACTCATGTTCTCCGGACAGTTCGACTACTCACGCCGCTTCAACGACGTGCACGGAGTGGAGGCAAATCTTGTGGCCCACGGCTATAAGCGCACCACCACCGGCGAGTATCACCGCGCTACCAACGCATCGCTCGCCCTCCGCGCGGCATATAACTTCGACAACCGCTACTATGCGGAGTTCAACGGCGCGCTCAACCACTCCGCGAAGTTCGCTCCCGGAAAGCGCAACGGTTTCTCGCCTGTAGGTAGCCTCGGATGGCGTATCAGCCAGGAGGAATTCCTTAAGGATTCGAAGGTGGTCGACGAACTTCGCCTCAACGCCACCTACGGTATGATCCTTCAGGATATCGACGTGGAAGGGTACTATCTTTATGATAACAAGTTTACCGCCGACGGCGACTGGTGGGGATGGAACGATGCCCAGAAGGGTATCCAGGCATTCCAGTCGCGCCAGGGTGCGAATCCTGACCTCACATTCGTGAAGCGCAAGGAGTTCAACCTCGGTCTTGACGCGTCGTTCTGGCAGGGTTCGCTCCGTGCCAACGCCAACTTCTTTACTGTCGATATCGACGGTCTTCCCATCAAGGCGACAAACCTATTCCCCAGCTATCTCGCAACCGGCTATCCCAACAGCTCGTTTGTGCCCTGGATCAACTACAACACCCAGCGCCGTACCGGCTTTGACCTCGGACTCGTGGGCAAGCACTCTTTCGGCGACTTCTCGTTTGAGATCGGTGCCAACGTGATGTATTCCACAGGCAAGAACATCAAGGTCAGCGAGAACGTGGAGTATGAATGGCAGAAGAGCGAGGGTGCCGCTGTCGACGCCCTGCGCGGCTACCGCTGCCTCGGCTTCTTCGGAAGCGAGGAGGAGATCGCCAAGTCGGCTGTTGTCAACAACAATACCAAGCCCGGCGACCTCAAATACCAGGACATGAACGAAGACGGCATCATCGACTCGCGCGACATGGTCGTGCTCGGAAGATGGTCGGCCCCCTGGAGCTACGGCCTCAACCTCACGCTCAGCTACAAGGGCTTCACCCTCTTCGCTGCCGGATCGGGCAACGCGGGCGGCACAGGCGTGATGGACAACTCCTACGCATGGGTCTACGGCGACCGCAAGTATTCCGACATCGTGCGCGGACGCTGGACTCCCGAGACCGCGGAGACCGCCACTTACCCGCGTCTTACCTCTGAAGGTGGAGAACTCAACTTCGTGAATTCCGATTTCTGGACATACTCGACCGACGCTTTCTTCCTCAACCAGGTGCAGCTTTCCTACAGCTTCCCCGCCCGCTGGTTCGACCGTAAGTTCGTGAAGGGTCTTGACCTCTACGTCAACGGCAACAACCTCGCTACCATATGCAGCAACCGCAAGTATCGCGAGACAGCCGTCGGAGCCGCTCCCCAGATGCGTTCCTACAACCTCGGTGTGAAAATACATTTCTAATTTTCTCAGACTTCAATCATGAAAAAGTATATTTTACCGGTCATGTTCGCATTGGCGTGTACGCTGACAAGCTGCGACGATGTGTTCGTTCCGGCTCCCGAGAACAATCTCCCGCTTGATTTTCTCGAGAATAATTCTACCTACGCCCAGAACCTGCTCGGCAACGCATATATGTATATGCCGAATTCCGGTGGTTTCGCCTACAATGAGCCGGCTACCGACGATGCTGTCAGCAATGATGTCGACAATTCATGGCGTATCATAGCTTCGGGCCGCTGGACAGCCCAGAACAATCCTGTCAACAGATGGGATGGCTGCCGTATGGCCATCCAGTACTGCAATCTTTTCCTTGAGAACCTTCCCCGCGTGACATGGGCGAAAGACGAGGTTGTCAATCAACTCTTCGCAGAGCGATTCGAGGCCGAGGCCCGTGCGCTCCGCGCCATCCACATGTTCTATCTGCTTCAGGCTCATGCCGGAGTGGACAATGCCGGCAATCTCCTCGGTGTTCCCATCGTGGAGGTATCGGAAGGTGAGGGCTCCAATTTCAATGTACCCCGCAATACGTTCGTGGAGTGCATGCAGGCCATGAAGCGCGATGCCGAGGCCGCTCTCAAGGTGCTCCCCGCCAAGTATGGTCCCGAGAGTTTCGATGGAGTAAGGCAGCGTCACCCCGGCGTGACTGAGGGTCAGCTTGAGCGCGTATATGGCGACAAGATGACGGGCCGCGTTTCCGGCATGATCGTTGAGGCGTTCCTCGCGCGAATGGCCCTCATGGCTGCCAGCCCCGCATTCGCCGCTTCAGGCTGCACTTGGGAGCAGGCTGCAGATGAGAACGCACATATGGTGGCATATGCCGGTGGCATCGCCGGCCTCGATCCTACAGGCGGCACATGGTATTGTGACCCCAATATCGAGAAATTTGGCGATACCGAGTCTCCTGCAGAGGTGATCTGGCGTGGTGAGCGCGGCAATTCCGCAACGCTTGAGGAGGATAACTTCCCGCCGACTCTCTACGGAAAAGGACGCATCAATCCTACCCAGAACCTTGTGGATGCCTTCCCGATGCTCAACGGCTATCCCGTAAGCGACCCGAGAGCCAACTACAACGCGCAGAATCCATATGCCGACCGCGACCCGCGTCTTGCCCAGTATATCCTTTACAACGGAGGAACCGCCGGCACCGGCAATAAGGTGATCAATACTGCCGAGGACGGTTCTGACGATGACGCGCTCAATAAGATAGACAAGTCTACCCGAACCGGCTACTACATGAAGAAGCACCTCCGCCAGGACGTGAACTGCGATCCCAACTCGAAGCAGGAGAAATCGCACTATCACGCACGTCTCCGCTTCACAGAGTTCTTCCTCAACTACGCCGAGGCCGCCAACGAGGCATGGGGTCCGACAGGCACAGGAAGCAATCCCTTCTCCGCCTACGACGTGATCAAGGCCATTCGCCAGCGTGCCGGAATCGGCATGGAGGGCGACGCATATCTCGAGGAGTGCAAGGGCGACAAGGAGAAGATGCGCCGGCTCATCCGCAATGAGCGCCGCATCGAGCTCTGCTTCGAGGGATTCCGCTTCTACGACCTGCGCCGCTGGAAGGCCGACCTCAACGAGGCCGCACGTGGCGTGAGGATCAGCAACGGCGTCTACTCTACCTTCGAGGTTGAGACACGCAACTATCGCGACTACATGTACTATGGCCCGATTCCCTACGGCGAGGTCCTGAAATTCAGCGAACTTCAGCAGAACGCCGGATGGTAATAACCTAATAAACCACTAATAAGATGAAAAAGTCACTTTTCATAATATCTGCGCTCGGAATGATGATGGCTTCCTGTCAGAACGACGACATCAAGTTTGACAATTTCGAGTACCAGACCATTTACTTCTCAAAGCAGTCGCCGGTGCGCACCATTACTCTCGGCGATGACGGAGAGTTAGACATGACCGATGAAAACGCCCACCGCTTCCACATAAAGGCGGCCCTCGGCGGTGTCAACGTCAACGAGAAAACCCATTCCGCTGATTTCGTGGTCGACAACTCGCTTTGCGACAACCTCTTCTTCAGCAACGGCGCTCCCGTGAAGGCCATGCCCGCCGAGTACTACTCGCTCAGCGGCAACCGCATGGAGATCACCCCCGGCAATGTGATAGGCGGCGTACGCGTTCAGCTCAGCGACGCTTTCTTTGCTGATCCCGAGGCTATCGGTGTAAGCTACGTCATCCCCTTGCGCCTCACCGCATCGGCCGACAGCATCCTCTGCGGAAAGGCAAAGGACGGCATCGAGAATCCCGACCGCCGCATCGGCGACCACTGGTCGGTGGTTCCCAGGGATTACGTGCTTTATGCCGTGAAGTTCAAGAACCCCTATCATGGCTGCTGGGTCAGCAAGGGTGTCGACAGAATCGTCAACAACGGCGCTGAGAAGACCGTCGACCGTCAGGTCGAGTTATGGGAGAAGGCCACTCTCCGTTATCTGACCACCAAGAGCCTCACGAAGTCTGTCTACTCGTTCTCTGAGGCGGTACCCGTGATCGATGCCTTCGGAAAACCCTCTGAGAAGACCATCGTATGCGACCTCATCCTTGACATCGACGCCAACGGTGCCTGCACAGTCTCTACCGAATCGGCCGGCTGCACTGCCTCCGGCTCCGGAAAGTGGGTGCGTCAGGGCGAGCCGAAGGCGTGGGGCGACCGCGACCGCGACCTTCTCGAACTCAAGTATGACTTCACTATCGATTATGTCTACAACGAGCAGACCGGTGAGCATGCGTCATATAAGTACTCCTCTGAGGAGCGTATGGTGATGCGTGACCGTCAGAACAAGTATGAGGAGTTCACATTTACCGTAAAGTAAAAACCGACCTACAATGAAACATTACAATAAATACGCGGCATTCGCTCTCGCCGCTCTCGCGCTCTCGGGTTGCGCCGACAATGAGATCGACTTCTTCCCGGCCGAGAAGCCGCAGAAGATCGCCGATTTCGAGTATCTCGACAGTTACGCCGACCTGAAGAGCTATGTCGACCGCTCGGCCAACCCCAACTTCCTGCTCGGCTCAGGCGTGCTCGCCTCTGACTACAACAAGAAGAGCCTCGTGTATCTTCTCACCAACAATAACTTCGACATCATCACCGCAGGCAACGCCATGAAGTATGCCTCGGTGGTGGCCGACAACGGAACCATGAATTTCGGCACCGTGCAGGAATTTGTGGAGAACGCGAAGAATGCCGGTGTCCAGGTCTACGGACACACCCTCTGCTGGCATGAGCAGCAGAACCCCAAATATCTCAACGGTCTTCTCAAGGACCGTGAGATGGAGGGGGGCGGCGAGCCTGTGCTCGTAGAGGACTTCGTGCAGACATATGCCGGCATGGACAAGTTCCCCTTCTTCGTGATGGGCTATGAGCCTATGATCATCGACGGAATCCTCACTTCCGAATATCCCGGAAGCTGGTATCAGTATTTCGTGGCCGACGGTCTCTCGTTCGTAGTGGGACGCGAGTATATCGTGACGGCCAAGATACGCGGCAGCAAGGACGGCGAACTCAACGTGCAGCTCGGCAACTGGGGACAGCTTCAGGAGAAGAAGCTCCCCTTCACGAGCGAATGGAGCGAGGTCTCGATCACTATGCCTCCCCAGACCGTGGAGAGCGGCTTCAGCGTCTTCCAGCCCGGCACCTTCGACGGCAAGGTGGAGATCGAGTGGGTGAAGATTTCCCACAACGAGGCTCCCGCCATGGAGGTGGAGACAGAGGTCAACGTGAAGACCTATACCGACGGCCCCTTCCCCTTCTTCGCGATGGGCTGCGAGCCTCCGGTGATCAACGGCTGCATCCACTTCGAGCCTACAGGCGACTGGTCGCAGTTCTTCATCCTCCCCGGCGGCGAGAACAACCTCGCCGAGGGCAACTACGTTATGTATCTCGACATTGACTCCGACAGGGACGCTCCCTCCGGAATACAGCTCACCATCCAGAACGGCTGGGGAGCCGAAGCCGACAACAAGTCGGCCAATATCGCTCTCGTAGCCGGCAACAACAGGGTGCGCGTGAAGTTTGACGACGTTAAGGGTGGCGGCTACGACGTCATCCTCAAGCCCCAGACATGCGACGCTGTCCTCGATGTGCGCTCAGTGACCGTATGCAAGGTGGAGAAGATGAACACCATCCCCCTCACTCCCGAGGAGAAGGCAGAGATTCTCGAGACCGAGATGGCACGCTGGATCAAGGGAATGATGGACGCTACCGGCGGATACGTGAAGGCATGGGACGTGGTCAACGAGCCTATCTCGGGCGGCCCGTGGGGTCAGCGCTACGACCTGCAGCATGCAGTCAACGATCCCGAGGCCGAGAAGAAGTTCTACTGGCAGGATTACCTTGGCGATGACTTCGTGCGTATCCCCGTGAAGTATGCCCGTCAGTACTTCGAGGAGGCCGGCGGCAATCCCGAGGACCTCAAGCTCTTTATCAACGACTACAACCTCGAGAGCACATGGGACGACAACCAGAAGCTCAAGAGCCTGATCTCATGGATCGAGCAGTGGGAGAGCGACGGCGTGACCAAGATCGACGGCATCGGCTCACAGATGCACATCTCATACCATCTCGACCCCGCCAAGCAGAAGAGCCAGGAGGAACATATCGAGAAGATGTTCAAGCTGATGGCCGAGACCGGAAAACTTGTCCGCGTCACCGAACTCGACATGAATCTTGTGGCCGCTGACGGCACAAGCATTCCGACAGCTGATGTGACTGTGGAGCAGCATAAGCTCATGGGCGACTACTACAAGTGGATCATCCGCAAGTATCTCGAGATCGTTCCGGTATCGCAGCAGCACGGCATCACCGTATGGTGCCAGACCGACAGCCCCGAGAACTCCGGATGGCGCCCCAACCAGCCGACCGGAATCTGGAACGGAGCCTTCGACCGCAAGCCCGCCTACGGCGGTATCTGCGAGGGCCTTTCCAACAAGCAGTAAATACTATTCGTTTCCTTAGGGTACTGCGGGCTTGTTCCCGCAGTACCCCCTTTTTTATTTAATCATGAGAAGAATTATCCTGACAATTGCAGCCATGGCAGTTCTCCCGATCGCGGCCCGCAACCCGATAGTGCAGACCTGTTTCACTACCGACCCCGCGCCCATGGTGCACGGCGATACCCTTTACGTATATACCGGCCACGATGAGAATGGTGCCGATTTCTTCTGGATGCAGGAATGGCGCGTATATTCCACTACCGATATGGTCAACTGGACCGATCATGGCACACCACTCGCGATAGAGGACTTCGAGTGGGCCGACGACCGTGCATGGGCTCCCCAGTGTGTTGAGCGCAACGGCAAATTCTATTTCTACGTCCCTCTCCATTCGAAACTTACCGGAGCCATGGCTATCGGAGTGGCTGTAGGCGATACCCCTGTAGGCCCATTCCATGACGCGGTAGGTGCTCCGCTCGCCGACGGCAGCTGGGACTTTATCGACCCGACCTGCTACATCGACGACGACGGACAGGCATGGCTCTACTGGGGAAATCCCCAGATCTATTACGCGAAACTGAACCCCGACATGATCTCCTTCGACGGAGAGGTGAGGACCGTCAACCCCGACGCGAAAGGTTTTGGCGAAGGCAAGGAGGTACCGATGGAGCCGGGCAAGCATTACGCGTCGTCATACACGGAAGGCCCCTGGTTTTTCAAGCGCGACGGCCTTTACTATATGCTGTATGCCGCAGGAGGCATACCCGAGAGCATCGCATACTCCACAAGCAAGCGCCCCGACGGACCCTGGACATATCGTGGCATCATCATGCCGCAGAATGACTGGACCAATTCATTTACGAACCACTGCGGAGTGACAGACTTCAAGGGAAAGTCCTATTTCTTCTATCATACAGGCCGTCTTCCGCAGGGTGGCGGCTTCGGACGCAGCGTGGCGGTAGAGGAATTCAAGTATAACCCCGACGGCACCTTCCCGACAATTCATCCTACTGAAGAGGGTGTGAAGCCGATATCCACCTTCAACCCCTACGGTCGTCACGAGGCAGAGACAATGGCCTGGTCGCAGGGAGTCACCACCCGCCAGTGTGACGCAGTAGGCGTCTACCTCTCCGACATCCACAACGGCGACTACATAATGCTCTCCAACGTAGACTTCAGCACCCCCGCCGCGACCACCCCCGCCCCTAATTCCGGCGCATCAGCCACTTCCTCCGCGGTCCGAATCCCGAAGACCTTCGGAGCCAAAGTAGCCTCCGGCCTCCGAGGCGGCACCATCGAGCTCCGCCTCGACTCCCTCGAAGGCCCCCTCCTGGCCACCCTCGAAGTCCCCGCCACCGGCGGATGGGAATCCTGGCGCGACATCCAGACCGAGATAACCACCCCGACATCCGGTATCCATGATCTATATCTCATTTTCAAAGGCCGCAAAGGCCCCTAACTCTTCAATTTCGACCACTGGACCCTGAACTGACCCACAATGGCTTAGCCCATGGCACTGCGGCCTTCCGGCCGCAGCCCGAGTCAAAGCCCGCAGCAGCGAATCCCTGACGGCTCCCGCTGCCAGCCCCCTGCGGCCGGAAGGCCGCAGCACCATGGGCAAAGCCCGAGTAGAATCAATTCATAATTCACAATTCATAATGCATAATTCCTGCCGAAGCAAAAATTCCCCCATCCCAAATTCTTCCAATGGCTTAGCCCATGGCACTGCGGCCTTCCGGCCGCAGCCCGAGTCAAAGCCCGCAGCAGCGAATCCCAGACGGGCAAAGCCTCTGTAGCAGAATTATGCATTATGAATTATGCATTATGCATTAAAAGAGTCGCGAAGCTGTCCCGTTCAAAAGCGAAGCTTTTGCCACCAAAAAAACTAAATAATCATGAAAAAGCCATTCCCCCTCATTGTCTTCCTCCTACTCATGTTCCTCGCCCCGCCGGCCCATGCATGGCCCGGCATGCCCATGCCTCCTCTCCATGTAGAAGGCCGCTTCCTCAAGGATGACACAGGCAAGACCGTCCTCCTCCACGGCTTCGGCCAGACCTACAGCCCCTGGTTTAACGAGCAGAATTCCAAATGGGGCAACTACGACGTCGATGCCTGCCTCAAATACAACAAGGAGAAAATCGACCAGCTCCTCGCAGCCGGATGGAAGATGAACTGGATCCGTCTCCACATGGACCCCTACTGGTCAAACACTCCCGGCATGCATCCGACAGGAGAGAACGATATCTCCGCCTTCGATTTCAACCGTTTCAAGACCTATTTCCACTCCGTCTTCATCCCGATGGCCGAGTATGCCATCTCGAAAGGCTTATATGTAGTGATGCGTCCGCCGGGCGTATGCCCCGAGGAAATTGCCGTAGGCGACGCCTATCATAAGTATCTCAAGCAGGTCTGGGGCTACGTCTCCACCCAGTCGAAGGTCAAGGACAACCCCCTCATCATGCTCGAACTCGCCAATGAACCGGTCCGCATCAAGGACACCGATGGCCAGTACCGCTCCAATACAGACGGCTGCAACCGCAACCTCACGCAGTTCTTTCAGGAGATTGTCGACCTGATGCGCTCCAACGGCTGCGACAACATCCTCTGGGTCCCCGGCACGGGCTATCAGTCGCAGTATGCCGGCTTCGCTACCTATCCCGTAAAGGGTGACAACATCGGCTATGCCGTCCACGTCTATCCAGGCTGGTACGGCAGCGACGCCATAAAACCGAGCCAGGAACTCGGAGGATCATATGGTGGCGGATATGAGGCTTTTGCTGCCGGCTGGAACACACAGGTAGGTCCGGCGGCCGAGATAGCCCCGATTCTCGTGACTGAGATGGACTGGGCTCCTGAGTCCTACAATGCGTCGTGGGGCAAGAGTATCACAGGGCGTATGCTTGGAGAGGGATTTGGCGCGAATTTCAAGTATATCGCCGACAAGACCGGCAACGTCAGCTGGATGATCTTTACAGGTGCCGAACATCTTGCGAAGTTCGACGGCAAGCCGGGTGCTCCGGGCCGCTATACTCTCTACAACGACCCTGACGCCTGCCTCTGGCCTGTATGGCACTGGTATAAGGAATATGCCGGTGATGATATGCCTGCGCCGTCATCCGTCAGCCTCTGTCTCTCTCCGCGTATCGGCGACATCTCCGATCATCACGTACTCATGCGCGGCACATGCGCCACACCTGCCCTGATTGCCGCATATGACGGCTATGAGAGCAATGTCGATGCCGAATTGTCTGTCACAATCGATAATCCTGATGTAGTGGAGTGGCGCGACGGTCGATTTACCGGCATAGGCAACGGTACTGCATCGGCCGTGGTCTACTATGAGGCCGACGGTATCTCAGGCTCCAGCGAGCTCTCTTTCGAGTCGACGGATTTCCCGTTTATATCCGGCTATTTCAATCCATCGATATGGGAGACAGGTTCTTTCGATCCCGTCACCCACACTGTGGTTACCGGTCAGTGGGGCTTTGCCGGCTGGCAGTATCCTGCCGGTCTTGATCTCTCGGCCTACAACTACCTGATAGCCGAACTGGAAGGTCCCAACGACTTTGGTGTCTCATTCCGCGTCTTCGACCAGAACAATTACT
>X108_Striped_Desert_Hamster__coassemble_120_pt1 | contig 24140 bp, 16 predicted proteins | sample X108_Striped_Desert_Hamster__metabat2_low_PE_001 | metagenome-assembled genome bin X108_Striped_Desert_Hamster | reverse complement strand
GGAAGGAGCTCACCACCGAAGACGAGATACACAACTTCGTCGAAGAGGTAGGATTCCCCGTACTGATACGTCCCAGCTACGTGCTCTCGGGCGCAGCCATGAATGTGTGCTACGACTACGAGCAGATGCACGAGTTCCTCGGCCAGGCGACCAAGGTATCCAAGGAATTCCCTGTTGTAATCTCCGAATTCCTGCAGAACACAAAGGAAATCGAGTTTGACGCAGTAGCCCGCAACGGCAAGATCGTCGAATACGCCATCTCCGAACACGTGGAATATGCCGGCGTACACTCAGGCGACGCAACCCTCGTATTCCCCGCACAGAGAATATACATGGCCACCGCACGACGCATCAAGCGCATCAGCGCCCGCATCGCAGAGGAACTCAACATCTCCGGTCCCTTCAACATCCAGTATCTTGCAAAAGACAACTACGTGAAGGTAATCGAGTGTAACCTCCGTGCATCGCGTTCGTTCCCGTTTGTCAGCAAGGTGCTCAAGAAGAACTTCATCGACACTGCAACACGCATAATGCTCGGCGAGAAACCTGCTGTGATCGACACCTCCACATTCGACATCAACTACATCGGCGTGAAGGCTTCGCAGTTCTCCTTCGCCCGCCTTCACAAGGCAGACCCGGTGCTTGGCGTTGACATGTCGTCGACCGGTGAGGTAGGCTGTCTGGGCCGCGACTTCGACGAAGCGCTCCTCAACGCCATGATCTCAGTTGGTCATCATGTACCCAAGAAGGGTGTACTCGTAAGCTCCGGCGATGCGAGAGCCAAGGTAAACATGCTTGAGGCATGCCGTCTGCTCCAGAGCAAGGGACTGCCTATCTACGCTACTCCCGGCACTTACGCATTCCTGAAGGAGAACGGAGTGAAAGCAACGCAGGTATGCTGGCCTGACGAGGAGGGACTGTCGGTGCTCGACGTAATCGGCGACCACACCGTAGACCTCGTGATCAATATTCCGAAGAACCATACCAAGCGTGAGCTGACCAACGGCTATCATGTACGCCGTGCGGCCATGGACCACAACATTCCCCTCATGACCAATGCAAGACTTGCACTTGCATTCATCAAGGCGTTCGTGGCACGTCCGGTAGAGAGCATCGGAATTACTTCATGGCAGGAATACTAAGGGAATTTTGAATTGGGAATTTTGAATTTTGAATTCCTGACGGTTGATGCTGTTTTGAATTTTGAATTCCTGACGGTTGATGCCGGACTGAATCCTGATTTACAATTTTAGATTATAATTCGGGGCGGCGATAGTCTTGGGATTATCTAAGGCCGCAATGACTACCATAAAAAAGGCGACAGTGGAATATACTGCCGCCTTTTAATACTTTGAAGTTGTATAAACTGAAGTTGTTTCGACTTACTTCTTTTTTAATTTGAATCTAAGCATGAAAAGGCATTTAAAGAGCATCGGTCTTAGTATTATAATGGGAGCCTCAGCGATCAGCATGACGACCATAAGCGCCGTGGCTGACGGATATAAGCCATCGCGGGAGATAATGGAAGCACAACAGGAGTTCGAGGCTGATAGGTTCGGGATTTTCCTGCACTGGGGCATATACAGCATGTTTGGTCAGGGGGAATGGTATCTCAACTATGGCCCGCTTCATTCGGAGTACTCCAAAGCGGCAAAAGGATTCTATCCCGAAGGCTTCGATGCCAACGAATGGATTTCCGCTATCAAGGATTCCGGGGCGAAGTATATATGCTTCACCACACGTCACCATGACGGATTCTCGATGTATGACACTGAAGCCTCCGACTACAACATAGACGATGCCACACCTTTCAGGCGTGACGTGCTGAGGGAACTTGCCGACGCATGCCACAGGCAGGACATCAGTCTTCACCTGTATTACTCACATCTCGACTGGGGACGCGAGGACTATCCGCAAGGGCGTACGGGGCACACCACCGGACGCGACTCGCTCAAAGCCGACTGGCCTCGCTACTATGACTTCATGAACAGGCAGATCAGGGAACTGCTGACCAACTACGGTCCGGTACGTTGCATATGGTTTGACGGATGGTGGGACCACGATGAGGATTCCGTGCCGTTTGACTGGCAGCTTCCGGAGCAATACGCCATGATACATTCCCTACAGCCCGGATGCCTGATAGGCAACAACCATCACCAGACCCCGTTTGAAGGCGAGGACATACAGATATTCGAACGTGACATTCCCGGTGAGAACACGGCAGGACTCTCAGGGCAGGCCATAAGCAGGCTACCGCTTGAGACATGCAACACCATGAACGGAATGTGGGGCTATAAGGTAAAGGATACCGACTATAAGGACACGCGCACACTTGTGCAGTATCTGGTGAAGACTGCCGGAATGGGAGCCAACCTTCTGCTCAACATCGGTCCGCGTCCTGACGGAAGGCTCCCGGAGCAAAGCCTTGAGCGGCTGAAGGAAATGGGAGAATGGCTCAGGGCAAACGGAGAAACCATCTACGGCACCCGGGCAGGGGACTTCGACGCTACCGAATGGGGCACCTCCACCCGCAAGGGTAACAGGCTTTTCCTGCATGTGCTGTCGGCCAACGGTCAGGACATAGCAGTACCGACCTCTGTAAAAGTGAAAAGCGCAAAGGAATTTGCCGGAGGCAGGAAGATCAGATATACCCGTCATGACGACAACAGCATTACCCTCCACCTTGACAGAGTGCCGGACGAAACAGACTATATAATAGAACTTGAGACAGAACTCCCAAAGAAATAAGTTTAAACTACTTCAATGAATGACTCCACACTAACAATGCCTGAACTTGAAATATGCGCCGGTGACCGCGACAGCGTGGAGGCCGCCCTGCTTGGAGGCGCGACACGGGTGGAAATATGCACGGCCCTCGGAGCCGGCGGACTGACACCTCAGCAATCGCTTATGGAACTGACATCACATGTATCGCCGGCACTTCGACGCCATGTGCTGATTCGTCCGCGACCGGGAGATTTCCTATACAGCAACAGCGAGATGCAGACCATGATCACCGATGTCGGCTGCAGGGGAATCGCTGACGCCGACGGATTTGTGATAGGCATACTGCGGCCGGACGGGAGTGTAGACCGAGAGCGGACCTCACTGCTGATGAAAGCCGCGTCCGGAGATGGCAGACGCCGACCGAGCTTTACATTTCACCGAGCCTTTGACATGACCTCGGATCCGTTTCAGGCACTTGAGGACACCATCGGACTCGGATTTGACAGAGTCCTCACTTCCGGATGCGCCGCCACAGCCGAAGCGGGCATAAAAATGCTGCGCAAGCTCAACGAGCAGGCAGCAGGAAGGATAATAATCATGGCCTGCGGCGGTGTAAACGCCTCAAACGCAAGAATGATAATGGAAGAGACAGGCATAACCAGTCTACATGCCTCATGCAGCCACCGTATGGACAGCCGGATGGAATACCGAAACCTCAAGACAAGCATGGGGACAGGATGCGATGACGAATACTCCCACACCACCACCTCGCGGGAAAAAGTGGAGGCACTGCGTGAAGCGATGAAACTGACTAAAACGTTTTGACAAGATTATTGACTCGAATTCCAATCCAACGAGAGACAAAAACAAGCAAACAAGATGAGACACCTGAGATACATGACCATGGCGGGCTTACTGGCCTTGACTGGAGAAATACTGACCGCAAACGTCCCGTCAGGGGACATGGAAGCAAGAAGAGAACGAATCCATGCCGCACTTGACGCTCGGCTTGACTCGCTCGGCAACAAGGAAGTGAGGGATTATTTCGCGTCAGCCATTCCGGCAGGTGATGACAAGACAAGGGAAGGGATGGAGTTTCTCTACGCCTACATGCCTCTGCCCGACATCATCAACGAATCGACCGGATTCCACGAAAAGAACGTAAGGCTCGCTCTGCGTGCAAGAAACGAGATGCCCTGGGGCGACAGCGTGCCTGACAGGGAATTCATGCATTTCGTCTTGCCGCTTCGCGTCAACAACGAAGATCTGGATAACGCGCGCGAGGTGTTCTATGAAGAACTGAAAGACCGTGTAGGCGGACTATCAATGAAGGAGGCCATACTTGAGGTGAACCACTGGTGCCACGAAAAAGTAACCTATCAGCCGAGCGATGCAAGAACATCCTCGCCGCTCTCCGCCGTAAGCCAGGCCATCGGACGCTGTGGAGAAGAGTCTACATTTACCGTCACCGCGCTTCGCTCGGTGGGTATTCCGGCCCGGCAGGTATATACCCCGAGATGGGCGCATACCGACGACAACCACGCATGGGTAGAGGCATGGGCCGACGGACAGTGGTGGTTTCTCGGCGCATGTGAGCCGGAACCCATACTAAACCTCGCATGGTTCAACTCCCCGGCATCACGCGGAATGCTCATGACCACCAAGGCATTCGGAGACTATGACGGACCGGAGGAGCAACTTGACAGGACAGCAGTCAACACCACAATCAATGTCACATCCAACTATGCACCTACAGCCACGGTCGAGGTCCTTGTAAAAGACAGCGACGGGAATCCGGCCCGGAACGCCACTGTAGGTTTCTCCTTGTATAATTATGCGGAATATTATCCCGTAGCCACTAAAAGGAGCGACATGGAGGGAAAGGCATCGCTTAATGCCGGAGCTGGCGACCTCATTGTATGGGCTACCGATGGAGAGCGTTTCGGAGTGGCAAAGGCAAACGCCACAATGCCACGACCGGTAGTTGTCTCACTCGACAAGGACACGTCATACGAAGGTGTGTTTGAGTTTGACATAGTGCCACCGCAACCCTCGGCGAGACTTCCAAGGCCCACAGAGGAACAGACAGCCGAGAACGAACGACGAAAAGCCCACGAGGATTCGATACGCTCGGCCTACACATCCACTTTTGCAACACCGGAAAGCGCACGATCATTCGCAACCGCTACAGACATGGATGCAGACAAGACGGTCAGACTGCTTACAGAATCACGCGGCAACCACACCCTGATAGAGAATCTTCTGAAAGGACTCTCTCCGGAAGACCGGGATCGCGCCATGGGGCTAATGCTCGCGGCAAGCGAAAAGGACAGACGTGACATTCCGATGGAAGTGGTCACCGACCGTCTTGCCATCCCTTACATGGAGAGTCCACTCTACTATGATTACATCATCAATCCAAGGGTCGAGAACGAAGGACTTGCGCCTTTCGTCAAGACATTTCTCAAAGACATGCCATCAGCGGAGGCCGAACGCTACCGTGCAAATCCCCAACAATGGGTGAAATGGGTCGGCAAGAACATAAAGAACGACGGCAAATGGAATCCCGCAGGCATACGTACACGACCTGAGGGAGTATGGAGAGACAGGATAGCAGATCCCATCTCACGCGACATATTCTTCGTGGCCTCTGCAAGAGCCATGGGTATTCCGGCACGCAAGGATCAGGTGACCGGCAAGACACAATGGCATAACGGCTCCGAATGGATAGACGCGGATTTCAGTACCGGCAACAGTGATAAGGTGTCTGTCACTCCTTCAGGCAAGATAAATTACACTTTCACTCCTGCAGGTCGCATACAGGACCCTGTATATTACTCACAGTTCTCTATCTCAAAGATAGAAAACGGCATCCCTCGTGTCCTTGATTTCGACGAGAACATAACACTGAGCGGCATAAACGCCACACACCCGGTGCTCGACACCGGCCAGTACATACTGACGTCCGGCCAGCGGATGGCAGATGGAAGCGTGCTCGCCCGCAGCCATATATTCACTGTCGGAGAGAACGAATCAAAAGAGGTGCCGCTCGTGATACGTCAGGACGAACAGGGGCTTCAGGTAGTCGGCAACTTCAATTCTGAAAACAGATACACCGGCAGCGACGGAAAAGAACAATCCCTGCTTTCCACTACCGGACGCGGATACTACACACTGATCTATGCCAAGCCTAACCATGAACCAACGGCCCATGTGCTTAACGACATATCTGCCATGGCTGACAAATTTGAGGCAGACGGTCGCAAGATAATGCTTCTATACGGCGATTCCGCACAGTTACGGAGGGCCCAACTCGATAGATTCCCTGATTTACCTGACAATGTGGTGGCCGGTCATGACACTGATGACAGAATGCTGAATGAAATCACGGAAAACCTAAGCCTGACCGAAGGAGACCTACCTGTTGTAATAGTGGCCGACACATTCAACAGGGTGGTATTTGTATCACAAGGATATACCATAGGAATCGGAGAGAAACTGCTCGATGTGCTTGAAAAAGTAAAAAACTAAGTATCACGATCCTAATATACGGGAACAACTCTATATAAGGAAATAACTCACGGGCTGCCGAAATAACTCACGGAATAGGATCATCAATCATACTGTCCGGTCAGGGAACTCACATCCCTGACCGGACAGTATGATATCGGGAGCAAAAGACGCTAATTACAGCAGTATTCTAAACATTATATTGCGGATATTATTTTTTTTTTGTAACTTTGCATTGGATTTAAGAGTAGGTTTCAGAAGATAAATCAAACCACACTCTAAGGGGAGCAATAACTGAAGTTGTTTAGATTATTATTGAGTGTTGTTGTAAAGACATACATTCCCTTCATTATTCTTCAGTTATCTTTCCGGCAATTTTTTTTCTATTCATAAGTCGTGACGTATGCATCGCTCCTTATGAAATGAAAAAGACTCTTTAAGTCAAAAGGAAGCGGGCCGGAAACATGATTGAACCATAATATTAGGAAATAAGTCGAAACAACTTTTATATCAAAACAGGAAAGCCTCGTAAACCTCTCCCCGAAATACATGGCTTAATAAACAAGATGGCTTCCTGTGCGTTAAAATTATAACAATCCACATCTATATTGAACTATCTGAGGCTCGCATTCGCAGAGACTTCCATTATCATAATCCTCGGACCATCATGCCAGTGATTCCAATGGCACCCGAATCCTGAAAACAATCATGATGATTTCCGAATCACGACATGAAATACAAAAAATGACCCTCACTGAGGGCATATCCCCAAAATAATAAATATGTTTACACTTGAAGAACTTGAGTCTTGGGACGATACCAGACTGCAGAAATATGCAGAGGAACTCGGTATGACGAATCCTTCGGAATCAGACCATCAGACTCTTCTATATGCAATAATAGACCATCAGGCCGAAAGCACCGCAAAGAAATTCTCCAAGACGGGACGTGGCAAGAAAGCAGCAGAGAAACCTGAGGCTGAAGCGGATACCGTCCAGCCGAAGAAGAGAGGCAGAAAGCCAAAAGCAGCCGCACAGGACGAGCCGACGGAGGAGACTCAGGCTGAAAATGCCGAGTCGTCTGCCGACCAACCTGCAACCCCCGAAAAGGAAGCCGCTCCCGCACCCAAGAAACGCGGCAGGAAATCAAAGGCTGAAATCGCAGCCATAGAGGCCCAGAACCAGAAAGAGGCTGACATCAAAGAGACTAATGCGGAAGGGGCGGATAACGCAGCCATAGCAACCGAGACAGCCGCTGAGGATCCCCAGCCCAAAAAACGCGGCAAAAAGACTGCCGAGAAGAAAACCAGACAGCAGACCGCCAATCTGCCTGCAATCATCGACAACCCGGAGACGCATAGTGCAGAACAGGCCAGTGCCAACACAGCAGTGACTGCTGAAACCACCGACATCAACGCGACTGCTGAACCGGATAATAACCAGGAAGCGCAGAATATGCCACAGCCACGCGGACAGCAGAAGAGAAGAGAATTCCAGAGCCACAAGAACGACGGACTCGATTCATTCTTCGGCGGCGCGAAAGGACGCACCTTCAAGCCACGCAACAGTCAGGAGCAGGAAAACTCCGAACGTGAGCAGCAGCCTACACCCCAGCCCACGCCTCAGCCTCCGATGGCACAGCCGATGCCGCACCACGTGCACAACGAGATGCCGGCTCCGACCACCATACCACTTGCCGAACCCGGAGCCAACTCTCAGTTTACAAAAGCCAACCTGCTGCCCAACGGACAGAACAACAAACATATGAGCAAACGCCAGAGGGCCATGGAGCGCAAACAGCTTCAGATGCAGAGAAGGCAGATGATGCAGCAGGAGACGATATTCGACTTCGACGGAATACTCAACACCTACGGCGTGCTTGAGATAATGCCGGAAGGATTCGGATTCCTTCGCTCAAGCGACTATAACTATCTTGCATCGCCCGACGACGTGTATGTATCGCAGATACAGATAAAGGAATATGGCCTGAAATCGGGCGACGTAGTGGAGTGCGCCATCCGTCCGCCGAGAGAAGGAGAGAAATACTATCCGCTGTGCAAAGTGATAAGCATCAACGGTCTCGCACCGGAGGTGGTACGCGACCGCATTCCGTTCGAGCACCTCGTGCCCCTGTTCCCCGATGAGAAATTCGACCTTACGAAGGGAAGTTCGTGCAATATCTCGACACGTGTGGTCGACATGTTCGCACCCATCGGCAAAGGACAGCGCGCACTGATAGTGGCTCCTCCCAAGACAGGTAAGACCATACTTCTAAAGGACATAGCAAACGCCATAGCCGAGAATCATCCAGAAACATACATCATAATGCTCCTCATAGACGAACGTCCGGAGGAGGTTACCGACATGGCAAGAAGCGTCAACGCAGAGGTCATAGCATCGACTTTCGACGAGCCTGCAGACCGCCATGTGAAAATCGCCGGAATCGTGCTTGAAAAAGCCAAACGTCTCGTGGAGAGCGGACATGACGTAGTGATAATGCTCGACTCCATCACCCGTCTGGCCCGCGCCTACAACACCGTAAGTCCGGCAAGCGGAAAGATACTCTCGGGCGGTGTCGACGCCAACGCGCTCCAGAAGCCCAAGCGCTTCTTCGGCGCAGCGCGCAACATAGAGAACGGAGGATCTCTGACCATCATAGCCACAGCACTGACCGAAACATCAAGCAAGATGGACGAGGTGATCTTCGAGGAATTCAAGGGCACCGGCAACATGGAACTCCAGCTCGACCGCAAACTGAGCAACAAGCGTATATTCCCGGCGGTAGACATCATAGCCTCGTCGACACGACGCGATGACCTTCTCCTGAGCGATGAGGTGCTCAACAGGATGTGGGTACTCCGCAACTATCTGGGCGACATGACATCGCTTGAGGCCATGGAGTTCATGAAGAAACGCATGGAGATGACCAGGACCAACGAGGAACTACTGGTGACTATGGACAAATAAATAAGCATTTATAAAGCCTTGAACAAGATACAGAAGACCAATGCAGCGCGACTGCTTGATAAGATGGGAATCCGGTATGAGCTCGTGCCATACAGCTTTGATCCTGAAGACCTCGCGGCAGAACACGTGGCAGAAGAACTTGGAGAGCCTATAGAACAGGTATTCAAGACCCTCGTGCTGCGCGGCGACAAGACGGGGCTCTTCGTATGCGTGGTGGCCGGAAACAGGGAAGTAGACCTTAAGCTGGCGGCTAAAGCATCAGGCAACAAGAAAGCCGAGATGCTACCGCTCAAGGAACTCCTGCCCAATACCGGATACATACGCGGCGGATGCACGTCGATAGGCATGAAGAAGCACTACCCCACCTACTTCAGCGAGGAGATGGCTGACTTCGACACAGTATACGTAAGCGCCGGACAGCGTGGACTTCAACTGAAACTGTCGCCGCTCGACCTTGCAAAGGCAGCACAGGCGGAATTCGCAAAAATCACGGACACACCCGAGCAATGAACACATTCGGCAGAAATATCCGCCTGACCACTTTCGGCGAGAGCCACGGAAAGGCCATGGGAGGCATACTCGACGGTGTGCCCGGAGGCGTGCGCCTCGACATGGAGGCTATACTGCGCGAGACATCGCGCAGACGTCCCGGCCAGTCTCATCTGGTCACCGCCCGCAACGAGCAGGACATACCTGAGTTTCTCTCAGGCCTTACCGACGACATGGTGACTCTCGGCACTCCGATAGGATTCATCGTGCGCAATACCGACCATCGGAGCGGAGACTACCGCGAAATGGCACGCCTGTACCGTCCGAACCATGCCGACTTCACATACGATATGCGCTATGGACTCCATGAGTCACGCGGCGGAGGAAGGGCATCGGCACGCGAGACCCTCAACTGGGTGATAGGGGGAGCCATAGCCCGACAGCTGCCATGCATGAGCGGCATCGACATTCACGCCTCCGTAATATCGATAGGAGGAGTGACCGGAACTCCCGACCAACTTGCAAAAGTGGTGGAAGAAGCCATGCGCAGCGGCGACTCCGTAGGAGGAGTCGTGGAATGCGTAGTCAGCGGAATGCCTGCCGGAAAAGGAAATCCAGTGTTCGGTAAACTTCATGCCAGGCTCGCAGCGGCCATGATGAGCATCAATGCTGCCAAAGGATTCGAATATGGCGACGGATTCGCAGCCGCCTCAATGCATGGCAGCGAGCATGCAGACCTCTTTACAGAAAAGGACGGGCGCATTATAACCCGTACCAATCACAGCGGAGGTATCCAGGGAGGCATAAGCAACGGAATGCCCGTCACCTTCAGGGTGGCATTCAAGCCGACCCCCACGATGCTCAGAGACATAGAGACAGTAGACCAAGACGGCAAACACGCCATACTCAAAGGGAAAGGACGCCACGACCCGTGTGTCGCACTGCGTGCGGTGCCCGTAGTGGAGGCCATGGCGGCACTCACCATCTGCGATGAACTCATATTATAAGGATTTCAGCGAATACATGCAGGAGACGTTTCCGGGTATCAAGGTGCAGAAACTCTCCATTGACGCAGGTTTCACCTGCCCCAACCGAGACGGAAGTATCGGTCGGGGCGGTTGCGTTTATTGCAACAACGCCTCCTTCACGCCATCCTACTGCACACCGTCTGACAGCGTGACGCTCCAGATCGATAAAGGGAAGAGATTCTTCAGCCGGAAGTATCCCGAGATGAAATATCTTGCATACTTTCAAAGCTACACCAATACTTTCGGGAAAAGCGCCGATCAACTGCTGCACATGTATCGTGACGCTGCAGAAAGCGCAGACGTGGTCGGAGTGATAATAGGCACCCGCCCGGACTGCCTTCCCGCCGACCTGCTTGACGGTCTCGCCCTGCTCAACAGGACAACACCTGTAATAGTGGAGATCGGCGCGGAGACCTCATATGACCATACCCTAACGGCCATCAACCGCAACCACACGTGGAAACAGGTCGAGGATGCCGTAACCGCACTTCACGACAGGCACATAAGATGCGGCGTGCATCTTATAGCAGGTCTGCCGGGAGAGACCGAGGAACATGTACTCACCACCATAGACCGTGCCTGCTCGCTTCCCATCGAATCCATCAAGATGCATCAGCTCCAGATAGTGAAGGGCACTCCCCTACACTCCATGTGGGAGTCGGGAGAGTGCGAGGTAAAGCCCTTTACCCTTGAAGAATACCTTGACCTCTGCGTGAGAATAGTAAGGAGAGTACCACGCCACATATGCATCGAGCGTTTCCTTGCCTCATCGCCCCCTGACATGGTAGCGGCTCCGAAATGGGGACTCAAAAACTATCAGTTTACAAATCTGCTGATGAACAGGCTGAAGAATTGACGATTTTTTTGTATATTTGCGGAATGAATCTGAAAAAACACAATATAATTAGAAAACATAGACGGTATGGAGAACTGCTGACGCGCATGGCAGCCATCCTGATACTGATGCTTACTGCAAACTTATCCGCAACGGCTCAGGGAGACCGCGACTGGAATCCAAAGGCAATGCCGGGAGAAGAGGGTCCGCAACGCGAGATAATCAAGGAACCCAACGCATGGACTCTCACCTACCCTCTGGGTTTTCATATTCCTGCGGAAGTGGACACTGCGCAATACAACTACCAGCGCCGAAGCATACCTGCCCTCGCCAGCGACGCATGGGCCACCACCGGCAATCTCGGTGCGCCCGGAATGAACCTCATCTGGTTCGAACGGCCGAAAAAGAGTGATTTCCTCTTCTATAACTCGCTTGAATTCTGGCTTCCGAGTTTTGCCAAGCAGAAATTCCTGAACAGTTACGTGCCGACCACAATCGTGCAATACAATTACTCAGGCAATTCCGAAAACCATCAGGACCGTCTTCAGGGTGACTTCTACGGTAACGTAAACCGACGAATCGGCATTGGTGGCTTTATCGACTACCTTCACTCTAAGGGATGCTATAACTACCAGGCTGCCAAGAACTTCAACTTCGGTCTTTCAGCCTACTATTACGGCTACCGCTATGAACTCCAGACATTCTACCAGCAGTATGCCCACCAGAACCTCGAGAACGGCGGAATCACCGACGACCGCTACATCACCGATCCGGCAGCAGTGCAGGGTGGCGTGACATCCGTACAATACAAGAGTATTCCAACACGCCTGAAAAGCGCTAAAAACCTTCTGAACGGCAGCGAATTCTACATGAACCATGCCTATAAGATCGGCTACTGGAGCGAGGAGCAGGTCAACGACACCCTTACGCGCGACATATATGTGCCTGTGATGAAACTCCTATACAGTTTCGACTACAAGCATTACCGACATACCTTCAGCGAAAAACAGACGGATGCCGAATACTGGCAAAACTACTACTTCGACCGCAAGAGCACATATGACAACTCGACTCTCAACTCATTCAGCAACACACTCGGAGTGTATCTCATAGAAGGCTTCCGCGACTGGATGAAGTTCGGACTGTCGGCATATGCCACATATCAGGTGAACAACTACACGCTCCCCCATGCATCAGGATATGAGATACCGGGCAATGAGCGCGGACCCGAACAAGGGGAAGGTACCCCCGGTGAAGGAACTCCGGGAGAAGACACTCCCGGTGGAAGCGAGGGAACTACACCGGGAGGCAACGGACTGACACCGCTTCCTGCGGCAGGACTGCCAGACCCGAAACACACCCAAAACCTCTTCTACATCGGCGGACGCATAGAGAAAGCGCAGGGATCCATATTGCGCTACAATGCCGACGTGCGTTTCGGACTGAGCGGCGACGCCGCCGGCGACCTTGACCTGAACGGACAGATACTTACCAATATACCCCTCTTCGGAGATACTGTTGCCATAGAGGCACACGGAGGATTCCACAACAACACGCCCGACTGGCTTACAAAACACTACGTCAGCAACAACTTCATCTGGAGCAATGACTTCGGGAAGACACGCAGCGTTAAATTCGGCGGTTCGATAGAGATACCATGGACCAGCACACGCGCGAGCATCGATGTGGAGAACCTTCAGAACCACATCTATTTCGGAAGCGACTTCCTGCCCCACCAGCATGGCGGCAACGTTCAGATAATGTCGGTAGGTCTCAATCAGGACTTCAAGGTAGGCATACTCAACTGGAACAACCGAATAGCGTGGCAGATGACTTCCGACGCGTCGGTAGTGCCACTGCCTCAACTGAGCGTCTACAGTAATCTTTTCATCAATTTCGTGGCATTCAAGGTGCTCCACATGCAGATAGGCGTGGACTGTGACTACTATACCAAATACAAGGGATATACTTATCAGCCGGCCACCATGACCTTCTGCAACCAGCAGGAGACAGACCTCGGCGGATATCCCTTCTGCAACGCGTACATCAACCTGCGCCTCTACAGATGCCGCTTCTACGTAATGATGAGCCACGTCAACCAGGGACTCTTCGGAAGCCGCTACAATGTGTTCTCGCTCCCGCACTATCCGATCAATCCAAGAAGATTCCAGATAGGCATAGCGGTCGACTTCGCCAACTGATGCTGACGCACCGCGACCTTAATAACCATGAAAACAAGACAGAACCATGAGACAACGGAATGATACAGGGATGAGATGGGGCCGGATAGGAGTATATGCCGTGCTTCTGATACTTGCATTGTGCGCGATGGCCGCACTGCGGCATTGTCCGGGGCAAGGAAAATGCGCCGCGCCGGTGAAAGGCACGGACACGATACACGCTGCGGTGGTGTACGGGCCCAACAGTTTCCGGGTGCTGGAATCGGCCGACGGCAACGACTCCATCACCGGCATCAACTATCAGCTGCTGAAAGCGCTTGAAGACTCGCTGCAGGGTGTGAAAGTGGTGCTGCATCCGGTCATAGACCGCGACGAGGCCCTTGCGAAAGTGGCATCGGGCACATACGACATCCTTGCATCACTTCCGGCAGACAATCATCTGAAAAAAACATTCCTTACTACAGACGACGTCTATCTTGACCGTATGGTACTACTCCAGAAAAAGAACTCCAGCGGACTTCTTCCCGCGCGGAGTGCTCTTGACCTTGAAAACGACACGGTACACGTGGAGCGCGGAAGCGCCGCTACAAGACGCCTCGAGAATCTTCAGCGCGAGATCGGCGGAAAGATCCACGTGGTGGAGGAAGACGGTCTCAGCGAGGAATACCTTGCGATGAAGGTCGCCACAGGTGTATGGAAATATGCAGTGGTCAACGAGCGGACTGCCGAGGACATGAAAGGACAGTATCCCGACCTTGACTACTCCACACCTGTAAGTTTCACGCAGTTTCAGGTATGGGTGCTGCCAATCGGCCGGGATACCCTGCTTTCGACAATCAACCGTTTTCTCGGCAGCAGATAATGAAGCTGCCTGAACCGGTTCTATAGTTTCCTGAATTTAAGCTTAGACAGATCTGTGGCGGGAACCTTGTTGCCGCGCGACTTCATCGTGATGCTCTCAGACCGTGACCATGGGGAGAAAACTGTCCTGTTGTCGGCGAGAAGCGCCACTCGTATTGTCTTTGCCGGAACCTCAAGATTACCTTCCTTACGGGTGACAGTGACAGTCAGATCCTTTCCCTCGGTTACGGCATCGATCTCGAAGACCGCATACTCCCCTTTCCTGTATCCGAATCCATCGCCCGCATCCTCATAAAGGACACCATGTGCCTTTCCATCCACATCAGGATTGACGTAAAGCGTAAGTGAGTCGGTCGACAGTTCCACTGTATTCTGGCTAAGGTTGGCCACCGGCACTATAGAGCCGTGACGCTGGAAGAGATATGCCTGACGGCCATCGTCGGGGGTGTCCTCAAGGGTCATGAGGTTCCACTTGCCTTCAGGGAGTGCCGGAGCGGAAGCCCAGCGTGGCACAACCATAATGTCGCCGCCAAGCAGGAACGCCTCCTGCTCTGAGCGCAACGAAAGGTCTTTGGTGTCGGCGAAAAAGAGGGGGCGCATCACCGGCATACCGCTTTCCGAAGCCTCGCGGAATAGGGTGTAGACATATGGCAGAAGCATATAGCGGCGGTTGACAGCAGTACGGCATACGTCAAGCACCTCAGGACCGAAAGTCCACGGCTCCTGCTGACGGCTTCCCTTTATAGAATGGTTCCTGACAAACGGGAAGTAGACACCTACCGAGGTCCAGTCGGCAAGCAGGTCGGCAGTCGTGTCGCCGAAGAATCCACCTATGTCGGGACCGTTGAAGGGCTGCCCGGAAAGACCGAGGGTAATGGTCATCGGTATACTCATCCTCATATGCTCCACAGTCGACGCATTGTCGCCTGTCCATGTGGCGGCATACCGCTGTCCACCGAGGAAATTGGACCTGGTAAGCACGAAAGGACGTTTTCCGGGATTAGCGTCGAGAATGCCCTGACGGCTTGCCTTGACCATATTGTAGCCATATACGTTGTGATAACGCAGATGCGAGCCGGGAGTCAGTCCGTCGCCGCCCGCATGCAAGTTTGACTCGGGCATGGTAGCCGTAGGCACGTCGAATATGGCAGGCTCGTTCATATCATTCCAGACTCCGTCGATACCCTTTGCCATGAAATCCTTGTAGAGTGTGCTCCACCAGGTGCGCACCTCCGGACGTGTGAAATCCGGGAAATGACATGGTCCGGGCCAGACGTTGCCGACGTAAGGGTTGCCGTCCCTGTCCTTGACCCAATAGTCGGCAGCAGTACCGGCATCGTCAACGAAATATCCCTCCTCTACCTTCACTCCGGGATCGATCATGAAGACCGACTTGAAATTACGGTCGTGCAGGTACCTGTTCAGCCTTTCGGGATCAGAGAATTTTTTGTCATCGAAAGTGAATATCTTGAACTTGTCCATGTAGTCGATGTCGACCCAGATCACATCGGAAGGAATCTCATGATACCTCAGGGAGTCGGCTATCTGCATCACCTGAGTATCCGGATCATAGTTCCAGCGGCACTGATGGTAACCGAGAGCCCATAGCGGAGGCATCTCCATATGTCCGGTAAGATCGGCAAGAGCCTTCATAAGCGACTGTGGACTATCCTTCTCTATGACCACTACGCGGAAAGCCGGTCCCTCACTCTCAATCGTTATGCCTTGTCCGGTAGATATAGATGATTTCCATGTATTGTCGGCTATTATTCCAAATGCGGTACCGTCAGGGCGTACACCCATCACCCAGGGGTGGCTCTGATAGAGACGGGAGCCTCCGTCAACCTCATACTTCGCGGCATCGGTATTCCACAACTTGACAGTCTTGCCATTACGTCTCAAGTCGCCGGAGACTTCTCCGGTACCATAGAAGTCCACATCGGGTCCGGCATCGATCCTTACGATGCTACGTCCATCAGGCATGACGTCGAACTGTGGCCGCACCGACCAGCCGTCGGCCACCTGCCCCACCGGAGCAAGGTCTCGAAGAAAAATGGGCGACGGTGAGTGTGCGGAGGCATCATACCTGTCGGGATAGAATACGGCTACATCCTCCGATGCCATATATGACTGCGGGGCCGCTATCGCGCCGCCACCAAGCGAGCCTGCAAAAAGAGAAAGAAGTATCGATCTGAGTTTCATGATAGATATTGATTTCAAAATTTCTGATCTAAGAGAATTTCAATAGTATCTGCAAATATAATGAAAGGTAGTGAAAACGCAAAGACTTTAACTGCAAATTCATAAAATTTCAATATTGTAATGCGTTTTTTTCCACTGGACATGTAATTTTTTGGATACGGACTACGTCTTATTTTCAAATCAATCACAATACCACCTCAATTATTCAGGAATAAACTATAAATGGGAAATAAAGAAACCATAGACTTCGAACGCCTCGTGATGGAGCATAAAAGCACCATCTACTCGGTATGCTACATGTTTACCGAGACGCGCATGGAGGCCGACGACCTCTTTCAGGAAGTCTTGATAAGTCTCTGGCAGGGGCTTGACAGTTTCCGGGGAGACTCAAGCCTGAAGTCGTGGGTATACAGGGTCAGCATGAACACCTGTATCTCATATAAACGGAAAAAACGGCTGAAGACCGTGCCTCTCGACTTATCACCCGACGTCATCGGCAGCGACACACCGCAAAGCCGTCAAGCGGCGATGCTGCACCAGAGAATCTCGCGGCTCGAACCCTTCGACCGCGCAATCGTGCTTCTCTGGCTGGAAAACCTGCCCTACGACGAGATCGCGGCCATCACCGGAATTTCGACAAAGAATGTCGGGGTAAGACTGCTCCGGATCAAGGAGAAACTCAAGGGAATTTAGAAAGGTAATTTGAAATTTTCAATTTTGAATTTTGAATTATCCAATCATAAACTTTAACATACATAAAAGACTATATTAATGCCCTATAACATTACAGATATGGATGAACTCGATATACTGCGCGAGCAGATGGCCATCATGAAGAAGAATCTTGACAGCCAGCAGATAATCAACAAGCAACTCATGCGTACAGTTATGGGCCAGCGGGCATCATGGCTCAACAGGCTCGTGACCGTGGAGATTGTCCTTCTCCCGCTATTCTTCCTGATCTTCGTGGCATCATGCCTATTATTCAAGATCTCGATATGGTATGCGATCATCTTCCTCGTTTTAGGAGCCATCGACACTGCCTTGGACTGGCATACGCTCCGCATATCACCTAAAACCATCGCAACCTCTTCCCTGGTCGAGATCAAAAAAGTGCTGATAAACCAGAAGAAAAAACGGTTCTGGCAGACGGCCATAAGTCTTCCGTTGGCGCTGGTATGGCTGGTAGCATACATCTATGCGATCGCCACGGGCAACGATATGCAGAACCCTGAACCCGTAAACATGGGAGGACTCATCGGAGGACTTATCGGAGGCATCATCGGCACGATCCTGGTAATAGTCATATACCGCAAAGCACAGAAGACCAACGACGCTATCATCAAGGAACTTGAAGACACAGAAGATGCAGACGCTTAAGACTATAATCAAGATGATAGCCGGCCTTCTCGGTGGAATCATCATCGGTCTGCTGATTGCCGGAGCCGGACTCGCCATCTTTACCGACATCAGTTTCTCGCAGTTTCTCGACAACATGTCGGGGGCAAGCCTTAAATCGGGACTCATCGGCATGGGAATCGGTGTCGGGACACTTGTCATCACACTTCCGCTTCTCGTGATGATTCATGAGGCCGGCCATCTTGTCGGCGGCCTTCTCTCGGGCTACAGTTTCGTTTCGTTTCGCATCTTCAACCTCACCTTTATCCGGATCGAAGGCAAGACACGGATAAAGCGGTTTGCAGTCGCCGGCACAGGGGGACAATGCCTTCTGACTCCCCCCGACCTCCCGATAGAGCGAATACCCACGATGCTGTATAACCTGGGGGGCGTGTTTGCCAATCTGCTTGTGCTCCTGATTGCAGTACCGGTACTCTTTCTCGACCTGAATCCGATAGTGCGTTCCTTCATCGTGCTTCTCGTGATCACTGACGCCATACTTCTGGCCACCAACGGCATTCCCCTTAAGATAGGCGGCATCACCAATGACGCATACAATCAGATACTTCTTCATAAAAGTCCGGCGAGCAAACGTGGACTCGTATTGCAGTTGCGGAGCAACGCGCTGATACAGGACGGCACCCGCCCCAAGGACATGCCTGACGAGTGGTTTGACGTTCCGGAGCATATCGACTATGGCAACGCGCTCGAGGCGTCGCTGCCGATAATGGCGGCATCGCGCCTTATCGACATGTACAGATGGGAGGAGGCATATCAGTACTTCAGCGACATCCTCGGGCACCGCAAAGAGATCATGGGGTTGTATGTCAACGAAATCCTGTGCGAGATGGTGTTTCTGTCGCTTGTCACCGGCCGCAAGGAAGAGGCGCAGAGCCTTCTGACAAAGGACATCGAGAAGTATATCAACACTTACAGGAAAGTCATGTCGTCGAAAGAGCGTATACTCGGCGCAATCGACTACTACATGAAGGAAGACACCGCAGGAGCGAAAGCGATATATGACAACCTTCTGTCACGCAAAGACGAGTATCTTCTGCAGGGAGAAGTAAAATCAGACATAGCCATACTCGACAAAATACTTAATCACTAATTCTCCACAACATCATACCGTACATAAAAACGCAAGCAGGATCACACGGGTTGGTCCTGCTTTTTCATGCTCCCAACATTCATATTGTGAATCATGACATATATCTCGAAAACAGGAATCGTGAATTTTGGTATGTATTGATGCAATCCGGGTCTGAAATACAATCCGTATATATGTAACTTTGCATTGAAAAATCAATCTAGATTTTTAATTGGGATGTGCCACACCAGACACAGCAAAAGCAAAATAACGTATAATAATGAATAAAGTCATTCTCTCAATGATGCTTGCCTCATTGATGACGGCTAATGTATCCGCTAAAGATTACACGAAAATGAACGAAAAAGAAAACGTAATCCCGACAGAAAAACTGAATCTGACTACGGAATGGGACAAGGTATTCCCTAAAAGTGACAAAGTAGAGCACAGGAAGGTGACCTTCGCCAACAGATATGGCATCACGCTTGCAGCTGATGTCTATATTCCCAAAGAGGTAAAAGACCCGCTTCCTGCTATCGCAGTGTGCGGCCCATTCGGAGCCGTAAAGGAACAAAGTTCCGGCCTATATGCTCAGGAAATGGCTGAGAGAGGTTTCTATACTCTTGCGTTCGACCCATCGTTTACAGGAGAGAGCGGGGGACATCCAAGATATATGACATCTCCCGATATAAACACTGAGGATTTCAGTGCTGCAGTCGATTTTCTGGTCACAAATCCGTCGGTCAATCCGGAAGCAGTAGGAATCATAGGAATCTGCGGATGGGGTGGTATAGCCATCAACGCGGCAGCCTCCGATCCACGCATAAAGGCAACTGTGGCTTCGACCATGTATGACATGAGCCGTGTTGACTCCAACGGCTACTTCGACAGTGCCGACAGTGCCGAGGCCCGCAATGAGATGCGCGAGAGTCTTGCCGCGCAACGTACGGAGGACTTCCGCAACGGAACCCCTAAACTTGGCGGAGGCGTTCCCGATGTACTTCCTGAAGATGCGCCCCAGTTCTTAAAGGATTACCATGCATACTACAAGACAAAAAGAGGCTACCATCCGCGATCGCTGAACTCAAATGGAGGACGCAATGCCACGGCTATCATTCCGTGGATCAACTTTCCATTGATGAGCAGGGCCGGTGAGATTGAGAATGCTGTAATGATTATCCACGGAGAGAAAGCCCACTCGTTTTATTTCGGCAGCGACGCTTACAAGCGTCTTACAGTCACACCCGGCAAGGACAACAACAAACTCTTCATGGTGATTCCCGGAGCGAGCCATACAGACCTTTACGACCGTATGGATGTGATACCTTTTGACGATATCGAAAAGTATTTCAAGGAATACCTCAAATGAGATCCAGCCCTTGCAGACAGGGGGAATGCCTTTCTATTTAAATATTCGAGGCTGTCATTACGGCATGGTAACCACCAGTCGCAATGACAGCCCTCTTTCTTTTCTCATAAGGAACTTATGGAAACTTTTCATAAAATTCCATTTACCGTAATTTTGGCTTTATTAATTCAATCGGGACCTTGAAAGAGGATTGGCAAGGCACGAAAAATCGGTTCTTTTACCGGGGTATAGTACTTTACATAGAATCTCGGTAAGGAATTCACTAACCGCATGGCCTCATTATTTATGCTTTCATTTTTGCCCTGTCGTATGATATGCCCGTCAAAGACTGTGCCATCCGGCTTTACCTTGAAGCCTACAACTACCCGTTCCCTTCCCTTGAATCCTTCCGGAATACGCATATTATCCTTAAGCCACTCCTTAAGTTTGCCCGCTCCGCCCGGAAACTCACAGACCGGATCATATTCCACCCAAACATCCTTATATACCTCATCTACGTGTGTCTTCAATGTATGAAGCATATCGGGAGATAAAGTCACGAAAACCGCCTTATTTCCATATTTGTCATTCCTGACATCCATCTTTGATATGGAATCCTCGCATATCATATTTATGTCAGCTCCGGGAATCCACTCATCGTTGAAGTAGTAGAACAAAGTATCACCGTCATATTCGGACGAAAACCGAGATATGATGCTTAGACTGTCATTTCGGGATGTTGCGGATCGGGATGACGGTTTTATCAAGTGTACTCCTTTATCTATCAATGTAGTATTGATTGTATCCAATCCGACTTGCAGCCACGAGGGAGTCTGACGCGACATTACCATCACACTATCCCGCATGCCTACATATCTAAAGCATATTGAGTCACCTACATTCGCCGTGAGTTTAAATCGCCCTACGGAATCAGAAACCACAGTTATGCCTCGCGTGAGATTCTGAATAAACGTGCCGTTAAGACCATCTCCTGACACACGATCATACGCATATCCCTGAACAGTACTTACTTCCGGAGACATATGTGCATTGTGAATCGTGCAGCCCGTGCATGACAGCATCAACAGTATTATTCCAATGTAATCTCTCATATTTTTTTAACATACCATATGCCGGAAAGTTGCGATTTATCATCCACCGGTTTACATCATTGACGAAATTTGATAATTTTTCCATCATATATATCGCTCGACAAAGGTCATATATTCGTTGTCGGGCAAGATGAGCAGAACCAGGCATGATACTATTTTGGCTGATGATTGGCTTGTGATGCCTTTATCGGATTAATAAGGGTCTGTGATTTGGACGGTACGGGCTATTTATATAAATTTGTGGAAGGTTAATCTAATCTGTAATACCACAAAGCATATGAAAAGATACTTTCAGGCAATCGCCACAGCAGCCGCCATCGTCGCCTTTACGGCATGCGGCAAGACATCATCCAACTCTCAGAATGAAGGGGACGTAGCAGCGACAGACTCCATAACCGTATCACCCCTGCACATCGCCGGAACCGTGATGCTGAATGCCGAGGGCGACACCACGGTGCTGACCGGACCATCGCTCGGATGGCATTCCAACTGGGAACGCTTCTACAACGCAGGGACCGTCAAGGCACTGAAAGAAAAATGGGGCGCCAACATCACACGCGCCGCTATCGGTGCTCATGAAAGCGGTGACATAACCGGCACATTCGACGCTGACTCGGCCAAGGCCGTCAATCTTGCAATGACAGTGATAGACGCAGCAATCGACAACGGCATGTATATCATCTGCGACTGGCACTCTCATGAGAACAGGCTCGATGACGCGAAGAAATTCTTCACGGCCATTACCGAAAAATATGGCGACACTCCCAACGTGCTGTATGAGATCTGGAACGAGCCGCTCGACATACCCTGGCAGGAAATCAAGGACTATGCAGACGAGATAATACCGGTAATCAGAAAGAACGCTCCCAATTCAGTCATAATCGTAGGCACTCCGAAGTGGGACCAGGAGGTAGACGTGGCGGCAGCCTCTCCCCTCGATTATCCCAACCTTCTCTACTCTCTCCACTATTATGCCGGCACACATAAGGACTGGCTTCGAGACAAAGCCAACAAGGCCATCGAAAGCGGACTGCCTCTCATCATCTCGGAATGCGGATCGATGGACCACACAGGCGACGGCCCGATCGACTATGAGTCGTGGGGAGAGTGGGTCGACTTCGCCGACCGCAACCATCTCTCGATGCTGATGTGGGACATAGCCGACAAGAACGAGACTTGCTCCATGCTTTCCCCCGATGCGCCAGACAACGGCATGGAATGGAAAGAGGAAAACCTGAAGGAGTGGGCACGACTCGCAAAGAAGACGACTGAAGAACGAAACGCAAGAAACTGACATAATGAAGTTGTCTAAACTTCAACACTTCCCGTCTTAGATGCAAAAACGGGAATGACAACATTGAGGGGCACGGCGGTGTTATAGATGTATGAAAAGAATTCTATCCATCGCCGTGCCCTTTCTTGTGGCACTCGCATTCGTGCGTCCCGATGCGCATGCCTGGGACCTTGATAATAAATATACCGGTCCGAAACACGTCACCACCGACATCTCCTGGCATCCCGACATACTGCAGGGATACGAGGCCCGTTATGTAGACCAGGGAGAACAGTTCGACGGACCCTGCCGTAGCACCATAGTAAGGAAAAAGGGCGACAGACGGTCGCGCAAGGGAGTGCTGTATATCCACGGATTCAACGACTATTTCTTCCAGTCGGAGATGGGCGAGCGATTTGTCGACTCCGGTTATCATTTCTATGCAGTGGACCTGCGTCGCTACGGACGCAGCCGCGAGCCATGGCAATATCCCTTCAACATCCGCGACATGCGGAAGTATTATGACGACATCGACTCGGCAGTGGTGCAGATGCGCCGCGACGGCATCGAGGACATCACCCTATTCGGCCACTCTACGGGAGGGCTCACGGTAATCTCATACGGAGTGGACAAATCAGCCGATATTCCGGTGAAGAGAATCGTCACGGACTCCCCTTTCCTCGCATGGAACTTCAATTCGTTCTACCGTAATTTCCTTATTCCGGGGGTGCGCAACATGTCGGTCGTCATCAAGAACGCAAAAGTGCCCCAGGGACACTGCGACGGATACGCCTATTCGCTGCTGAAACAGTACGACGGAGAATGGACCTACGACACAGACTGGAAGATGATCTACTCCCCTCCCGTCACGTTCTCATGGGTAGGACAGGTACAGTCCACGCAGAACCGCGTCAAGAAGCATGGCGACCGTCTCGCCGTGCCTCTGCTCATCATGCACTCCAGCCGGAAGGTGACCGGATGCAATTATGACGAAAGTTTCCGCTACGGCGACGCCGTGCTTGATCCGCACATGATACAGAAGACCGGAATGCAGATAAAGAAGAAAAGCAGGCATCCGGTAGAGATATGCACCATCGACTCCGGCCTTCACAACCTAATCC
>X108_Striped_Desert_Hamster__coassemble_119_pt1 | contig 24419 bp, 13 predicted proteins | sample X108_Striped_Desert_Hamster__metabat2_low_PE_001 | metagenome-assembled genome bin X108_Striped_Desert_Hamster | reverse complement strand
CTATAAACGCAATGGAATTGAAGATTGAGGATTATTTAAGAATCAAGATATTCCAATTTCTAAATTCCAAATTCAAAATTATATACGATTTATGTCAGAAAGATTAGTAGTCACCGGCTCCCAGTGGGGAGACGAGGGCAAAGGAAAAATTACCGATTACTTCGCATGCCGCGCCGACATGGTAGTTCGCTATCAGGGTGGCAATAATGCAGGACACTCGGTGATGTTTGACGGACACAAATATTCTCTCCAGAGCATTCCTTCAGGAATCTTCAATCCCAAGACCATCAATGTGATGGCAAACGGCATGGTGGTTAACCCCGTGTCGGTAATCGCTGAACTCCAGAAACTTCACGATCAGGGTATCACGGAGTATCAGCTCTATATCTCCGACCGAGCCGCCATGGTGATGCCCTGGCACTCCATGCTCGACGGTGCAAGCGAGAACCTCAAGGGTGATGCCAAGATCGGCACCACCAAGAAGGGTATCGGCCCCGCCTACACCGACAAGTATTCGCGTATCGGCCTACGCATGGGCGACCTTCTCGACCCCGAGTATTTCGCAGAACGTCTGAAAGCCGCACTCGAGGTGAAGAATATGGAACTCAAGATGTATGGTCTTGAACCGCTCGACTATCAGCAGGTCTATGACCAGTATATGGAGATAGCCAAGGTGCTCGGTCCACGCATATGCGACACCAGCCTCCTTATAGACGACGCTATCCACAGCGATGCGAAGATCCTCTTCGAGGGTGCCCAGGGCATGATGCTCTGTATCGAACACGGCACTTATCCCTATGTGACCTCTTCCTGCCCCTCGGCAGCAAGCATCTCGCAGGGTGCAGGTATCGCTCCGAAATGGATAGAGAATGTGGTAGGAGTGGCAAAGGCATACTGCACCCGCGTAGGTGAAGGCCCATTCCCCACCGAACTCTTCGACGAGACCGCACACGAGATTCGCGAGCGCGGCCATGAATACGGCACCGTGACAGGACGTCCGCGCCGCATCGGATGGTTTGACGCCGTGGTGGCACGCTATACATCCCGCCTCGCCGGCATCGACTACTGGTCGCTGATGCTCTTTGACGTACTCTCCGGTCTTGACAAGATTAAGATCTGCGTAGGCTACGAGATCGACGGCAAGGAAATACCTACTCCTCCCTCGACGATACATATGCTCTCCAAGTGCAAGCCTGTCTATATCGAGATGGAAGGCTGGAAAGAGGACATCACAGGATGCAGAAGCTTTGACGAACTTCCTGAGGCAGCAAAGGCATATGTCAGAAAGATCGAGGAACTCACCGGCACCGAGGTTGGCATAATCTCTGTGGGTCCCGACCGCTCACAGACAATCATGATTTCCGAAAAACTCAAGAACTTTTGAATAATTGAGAATTGAGAATTATGATTATCAAGATTAATCACGATTCATCAGGATTAATCACGATTCATCAGGATTAATCATGATTGTCCTGATTTATCAAGATTGTCCTGATTGTCAAGATTTATCCCGATAAGCCTTAATTCCAGACTCAAATTAAAATATACACGCATATGAGTTTTATAGATGAAAAGATAGCGATGGAAGGCATGACGTTTGACGACGTGCTTCTCATCCCCGCATATTCGGAAGTAATTCCCAGCGAAGTGAAGCTCGCGACACGTTTTTCCCGTAATATCGCCCTCAATATTCCTTTCGTGTCGGCTGCCATGGATACTGTCACAGAGTCAGATATGGCTATAGCCATTGCTCGACAGGGTGGTATCGGTGTCATCCACAAGAACATGAGCATCCAGGCACAGGCAGACCAGGTACGCCGCGTAAAGCGTGCCGAAAGCGGCATGATCTATGACCCGGTGACCATCAAGGGTGACCAGACCGTAGGCGATGCGCTCCAGCTGATGCACGACAACCACATCGGCGGTATTCCGGTAGTAGACGCCGACGGAAAACTCGAAGGTATCGTCACCAACCGCGACCTGCGCTTCCAGAAGGACATGTCGATCCTCATCAAGGACGTGATGACAAAGGAAAACCTCATCACCACCACCAACCCGAGTCTTTCCGAGGCTTCCGAAATACTTCTCCGCCACAAGATCGAGAAACTTCCCGTCGTTGACGAGAACGGAAAACTCGAGGGACTTATCACATATCGCGATATAACAAAGATAAAGGACTATCCTCTTGCAGCGAAAGACAGCAAGGGTCGTCTGCGTGTAGCAGCGGGCGTAGGAGTAACTTCCGATACCCTTGACCGCGTGAAGGCTCTTGTCGAGGCAGGTGCTGACGCTGTCGTGATCGATACTGCACACGGTCACAGCCAGAACGTAGTCAATACGCTCAAGAAGGTTAAGGCCGCATATCCTAATATCGACGTAGTGGTAGGCAACATCGCAACTGCCGACGCAGCGCGTTTCCTCATCGAGGCAGGCGCCGACGGCATCAAGGTGGGCATCGGCCCCGGATCTATCTGCACCACCCGCATCGTGGCCGGTGTAGGAGTGCCGCAGCTGAGCGCTATCTTCGAGGCTGCCAAGGCAGCCCACGCGCTTGGCGTTCCCGTGATTGCCGACGGCGGTCTCCGCTATTCCGGCGACGTGGTGAAGGCGCTTGCCGCAGGCGGCGACAGCGTCATGATGGGCTCAATGTTTGCAGGAACTGAAGAGTCACCGGGCGAGACTATCATCTACAACGGACGTAAGTTCAAGTCATACCGCGGCATGGGTTCCATCTCCGCGATGCAGGCCGGATCGAAAGACCGCTATTTCCAGAGCGAGAAGACAGACAGCAGCAAGTTCGTGCCGGAAGGCATCGAGGCGCGCGTGCCTTACAAGGGAACTCTAAGCGAGACAGTATACCAGCTTGTCGGTGGTCTCCGCAGCGGTATGGGTTATGTTGGCGCTCCGGACATCGAGCATCTGCATGATGCCAAGTTTGTCAAGATCACATCGGCAGCAGTGGTTGAGAACCACCCGCACGACGTGACTATCACGAAGGAGGCTCCCAACTATACCAGAGGAAACTGAGATTAATTTTGAATTTTGAATTTCGAATTTTGAATTATTTGCCTGAGCGGAGAGCGGAGTGATCCCTTATGGTCCTGAGGACTCCGATGACTTAAGGACACTGAGGACTTAAGGACAATGAGGAGGATAAAGTTCCGGTTCCGCCGGGCAGGATTCAGGATTCCTGATTCGAAAGAGATATTTAAATGGAAAAAATACTAATATTAGACTTCGGATCGCAGTATACTCAGCTTATAGCACGTCGCGTGCGTGAGCTCAATGTCTACTGCGAGATCCACCCCTTCCATAAGGCGCCGGCCATCGACGCTGACGTGAAGGGCGTGATTCTTTCGGGAAGCCCATATTCGGTCAACGACCCCGAGTCGCCGAAACCGTCGCTTGACGCCTTCAAGGGCAAACTGCCCCTGCTCGGCGTATGCTACGGCGCCCAGCTTCTTGCCCAGATGGCGGGAGGCTCCGTGAAGGGTGCGCCGAGCCGTGAATACGGCCGCGCTATGCTGACCGTAGTAGATGACAATGACCCGCTGGTACATGGCCTCCCCTCTCCCACACAGGTTTGGATGAGCCACGGCGACACAATCACCGACATCCCCGCGTGCTTCCACATCATCGGAAGTACCGAGAACGTGCGTGTGGCCGCATATCATGTGGAAGGCGAACAGACATGGGGCATACAGTTCCACCCGGAGGTGTACCACTCGACCGACGGCACACAGCTGCTGCGCAATTTCGTGATGGGCATCTGCGGATGCTCAGGCACATGGAGCCCCGACTCGTTTATCGAAACCACAGTGGCCGAGCTTAAGGAGAAGATCGGCGACGACCAGGTGATACTCGGCCTTTCGGGCGGAGTTGACTCCACAGTAGCCGCAGTGCTGCTCAACAAGGCCATCGGCCACAACCTGCAGTGTATCTTCGTCAACAACGGTCTTCTTCGCCTCAATGAGTTTGAGGGCGTGCTCGAACAGTATAAGGGTATGGGCCTAAACGTGAAGGGTGTGGACGCAAGCGAGCGTTTCTACGCAGACCTCGCCGGCGTGACAGATCCCGAACAGAAACGCAAGATCATCGGCCGTGACTTCATCGAGGTCTTCAACGAGGAGGCACAGAAGTTCAACGGCGCACGCTGGCTGGCACAGGGTACCATCTACCCCGATGTGATCGAGAGCGTAAGCGTAAACGGTCCTTCATGCACCATCAAGTCGCATCACAACGTGGGCGGTCTCCCCGAGAAGATGAACCTTAAGGTGGTAGAGCCGCTGCGTCTCCTCTTCAAGGATGAGGTGCGCCGCGTGGGCAAGGCCCTCGGCATCGACCCGCAGCTTCTCGGCCGCCATCCCTTCCCCGGACCGGGACTTGGCATCCGTATCCTCGGCGAGGTTACCGCCGAGAAGGTTCACGTACTGCAGCAGGCTGACGACATATTCATCAGCAACCTTCGTGAGGCAGGACTCTACGACCAGGTATGGCAGGCAGGTGTAATGCTTCTGCCCGTGCAGAGCGTTGGCGTGATGGGCGACGAACGCACATATGAGCGTTGCTGCGCCCTCCGCGCCGTGATCTCAACCGACGGCATGACCGCCGACTGGGTACATCTCCCCTACGAGTTCCTCGCCAAGGTAAGCAACGAGATCATCAACAAGGTGCGCGGCATCAACCGCGTAGTCTACGACATCTCCTCCAAGCCGCCAGCAACTATCGAGTGGGAGTGAGAATGAATGTTGAATTTTGAATTTTGAATTTTGAATTGGCGGACAGTTTGGAATTCTAATGTTGGATTGAATTAAAGATTTATCATTCGCATTGTGGGAATTAAAAAGGATAATATCGTTCTTGCTAAAAGTTTTGACTTTGCTATAAGGATAGTCAATCTTTACAAGTATCTATGTACCCAAAAGCAAGAATATGTTATTTCAAAACAAATTCTCAGATGTGGCACTTCCATTGGAGCCAATCTTTCAGAATCGCAAGAAGCCTTTTCACTCAAAGAATTCGAATCAAAAGTCTACATTTCATTGAAAGAAGCAAGAGAATGTGAATACTGGCTGAATCTATTGAGACATACTCAATACATAAGCCAATTGGAATATCAAAGTATTCATAACGATTGCGAAGAGATAGTAAAAATACTCGTATCTATTACCAAATCTCTTAGAAATAAAAGATAAAGCCAAGAGGAGTACTGGATTTGTCCTGTACTCCTCTTATTTATGTGTCATGACACTTCATCAGACACAAAATTTTCATAAGCACGTATTCAACATTCAAAAATCCCGGCACTGTCAATCAATCCAACATTCAACATTCAACATTCCCAAATACTCGTATTGTCAATCAATTCAACATTCAAAATTCAAAATTCGACATTCAAAATACTCGTATTGTCAACCAATTCAACATTCAACATTCAACATTCAAAATTCCATGGTGAGTGCGAAGCCGTAGGAGCGAGGGGTGAAAAGGGGGGACGTGGTGATGTTGAGGTGGCGGCTTTTGGCGTATTTGCGGGCGGGATTGCCGGCGAAGAGACCTACTACCTCGTTGACCGGATCGATCAGGAAGGCTACGATGTTGCCGATGACGGGACTGCCGAAAAGGCGGTAGTCGTGGTCAACTAAATAGCGCTTCAGACGGTAAAAACCCTCACCGAGGGCGCTGCCAACAAGAGGCGTGATGAAGATGTCCTGGATGGAGGGGCGCTCGTTGCAGGCCTCGATGCCAAATTCCCAGGCTACGGTGGATATACAAGTGCAATATAGCAGCGATCCCCAGAACGAGAAACCGCAGCTACGGGCCGCCATAAAGTATGCGGCACCGGCATATGGATGAAGCACGAGGTTGAAGACCGGATTGTCGCTGTCCCATTCGAGACCGTCCTTGAAGATATGGTTATACCAGCGTTTGTAGAACGGTGTGTTCTGGAGTTCGGCCCTGTTCCAGGCGGTCGCATCTTCGGGGAGACATTCAAGCACTACGAGCGAGCTTATGAAGGCTCCGGTCAAGACCGCTGTGTTGATCCACATGCGGTGCCAATCGGGATGCTGGAAGTCGAGGCTCTTGCCCTGAGGGAAGGCGTAGATGGTCTCTATATGGCGCTTACCCTTGCTGTCGGTCCAGTCGCCCGGCATAAGTGGGGTGACATCAAGTGCAATTGAATCAGGTATGACAGCCTCGACTTTGGGAGGATCAATAATCATGGTGCCGTCAGGAATCTCTATACGGGCGCCCCGCATAGAGAGTGTGGCGGAGAGAAGAATCAGCAATATGTAGATGTGTCTTTTCATAGCGGTATGGTGTGGGGTTTATTAGTTTATTAGTTTATTAGTTGTCAGTTGTCAAGTTGTCAGACTCGTCTGACTTGTCTGACCTATCTGACTTGTCCGACTTGTCCGACTTGTCTGACCTGTCTGACCTGTCTGACTTGTCTGACCTGTCTGACTTGTCCGATAATTCAACATTCAAAATTCAACATTCAACATTCACAAGATCACTGCTGTGCCAGATGGCGCGACATGTGGGAGAAGTCACGGCGGTCAAAACCCGCTTCTGCGAGATTCACCTGCTCATTGTGGTCGTTGAGGTATGTACGGGGACGGACGGTGAAATCGGGAGATGCTACCGACAGGGTATGGTCGAGATAGCGGGTTGCGATTCCGGCTATGTCAAGGGCCGTATGGAAGAAGGAGGCACTTGTCGATACATCCTTGTGCTTGTTGTCGCGCAGTTTTCTTATGACTGACGGATTATCGCTTGAATATCTGTCGGATACCCAGGCGAAGAATGGAACATGCAACTGATAGAATGACGGACTCGGCGACGCATGCAGGAACAGGTCGCGGTCATCATCGAAGATATCCTCACCGTGGTCGGCGGCATAAAGGAGTACGCTTCTGGCATCGGCAGTCTCCATAGAGGCTATCACGCGGTCGATAAACTCGTCGGTCATCAGTATGGTATTGTCGTAGGCATTCACGAGAGCCTGCCGGTAGGAGGCACCAATTCCCTCGGCATGGTCTGGCACGAAGTGACGGTGACGCTCATCATAGCGGTCTGTATAGTTGAAATGACTGCCGTAGCAGTGCACCACGATCAACTGTCGGGGAGCACCTGCAGCGATCAATTCCGAAATGGGGCCATTCATCACGAGGTCATTGACCGGATTAGGAAAGAGGTCCTTATGGTCCTTTATGAAGAGGCAAGTGTCGGCTTCCTCACCGAAAGCGTCGATTAAGCCGCCGTTGCGCTGCTGATTGGAGATATACGCGGTAGCGAAACCTGCCTCACGGAATGCCGAAATAATACCCTTTACATTATAGATGCTGTCATCATAACTGTCAGACTGCATCGGAGAGAGCATCAGTGGCACGCTCTTATGAGTGGTGTTGCTTTCCGACATGGCATGGTCAAACATCACGATGTTCTGCTGACGCTGCCACAGTCTCGGATTAGTCGGGCGCTTATATCCTGCGAGTTGCCATGACCCGGCGCGTGAGGTCTCTCCTACCACCAGAACGTAGAGTTCGCGGGCATCATCTTTATGAAGAGATGTTGCTCCATAACTGAACCCGGCGGATGTCTCAGCATATCTTTCCGTCTTTATGTCACGGTCAATCGCTGTCGAAAGATTGCACAGGGCATTGACCGGGAAAATCTCGTCGTGCGGCTTATAATTGCCGGAGCATACGGCCACAAGCATAGCGGCAGTGCCGAGACCTGCCATTGCCAGGCCATCGCGACGCGCGCGCCGTGTCTCAACTGCTGAAAGACGTTCTTTTCGCGACAGAATATAGATAGCGAAAGCGATCGGCGGAAGATAGAGTATGCAGACAAGAGTGATGCTTCCGGTAAGGTTGCCCAGCAGTTCGCCTACCTCCGAAGCATTCGTGGTGACTACATTCAGAAACATGTCGACTGCGATGATATCACGGCCATAAAGACCGAGAAGGACTGTCTGAAACGCACCTAAGAACATGAAAGGAAACGAGAGAAGAACGTTTCTGCCGACATTGCGGGATCCTGCGATCAGCATCAGGTATAGCCCAGCCGGAAGAAGTATATTGGCGAGGCTTCCTGCAAGCGTGAGGTGCTCCGTAAAACAAAGGAGTATGTTGGGCACCATCAGCCCGAAAAGCGTCATGCTAATCAGCCATCCTTCGGGGCGGTGCATCAGGGATTTGTATATATTGTTCATAATTGCGAATTTAGAATTGTGAATGATTTAAAAGGCTTCATTGATGGAGAAGATTATGCCTGACTCGCCGCGGCCGAAACCATAGTCGAGGCGGACGTTGACGTTTTTCTTGAATTCCCAGCGGATTCCGATGCCTGCGTTTGGAAGCAGTTCCTTGAAATGTATTCCCTTGCTGCGGAAGACAGAGCCTACACCGCCCCATGCCACTACTCCCCACCGTCGCCAGATCTTTTGCCTGAGTTCCACAGTGAAGTCGATGGCATTCTTGTCGCGGTAGCGGTTCTCATAATAGCCGCGCATCGTGTAACTGCCACCTACCGACGACAGCATGCACCAGGGAGGATTGCCGTAAGTGAAACGGCCATGCAGCCGGGCGGCAATCGTTGAGTTTTTCCAAGCCGGGAAATATATGTTGCCGCTGAACTCGGTCAGCGAGAATCCATGATTGCCGTTGAAGAGGACTCTTGGGAAGAACTTCTGCTCAAGACTCAGAAGGACGCCTTTGCGTGGTGCTGTCAGGTTGTCACGGGTATCGTAATTGACGGCAACACCCACACCAACGCTTGTATTGGTGAATGGCTGTCCCTGCCAGAGCGCCGAGTCCCCTTTGATCTTAGAGGCATGCACGTGGTCAACATCGGCGGTAGGGCCTACATACAGATTGTCGGCAAGTCTCCATAGAGCCTGCACCTTCGTACGGATGGAAAACTCGGTATACTTCGTCTCGTTGGCCTTGACACTGCAGTTCTCATAGCCGATACCCCAGAATTTAGTTGGGAAATGCACGAAATCAAGATCGTAGTTGAGACGCATGCCATCATCGCATGATACATGGTTGCCGGAGAGGCCGATCGAGAACAGGAGTGAAGTCGATATATCGCCATAGATCGAGATGTTGGACGGCATACAGGTGGAATCGGAAGAATTCGAGCGATACACCGCGGCGGCAACCAGACCAATTCCGAATTTTGACTCGCTGCTATAGAAAGGACCACCCAGAAAACTGAAATCGATCTTCTTGTATGATTTTTCCTTGTTCGAGTCGTCGAGATACTCGAGAATGGCGTTGATGAAGTTTTTCTTACGGGGTCGTGATTCATCGCCGGAAGTAGTCGCGCCGTCAAGTACGACAGGATTTTCCGGTACAGTCACCGGATCCGCCACCTTCTCTGCATTGGCATCAAGCGCAAACGCCGCGAGAGCGACCGCTGCAAGGGCCACGAGAGCCGGTCTTGATAATATGTGGAGTCGTGTGTTCATAGTCTATAGTATAAGATCAGGTGTCGTTTGCAAATAGAACAAGCGAGCACCCCTTAATGACAGATTTCATACACAAGAAACCGAGATTTAGACCAATATTTAATCAATATTTAATGAATGTAAAATTATTTTAAAATCAGTGACCAGCCTAAACCATACCGGCGGAACGTCATCATAGCCGTCACCACCTTTCCGGAGATGTCTTGAAAGTTACCATATATTCAGATACGATATCAAATAAAACCATACTAAACTTGCATCTAAACTTTTTTTATTGTAAATTTGTAATTCATTTACGAAAACCAAACCAAAAAGTATGATATTAGACTTTTCCGTAGAAAATTTCCTCTCGTTTTCATCTCGTCAGGAAATATCATTCGAGGCCTCCAACGACAACACTTCAGAAGAGAGCCTGGTCGTAAAGGTTAGGCACCCGAAAAGCGGGAGCGTCACCCGCGTATTGCGGATGTCGTCAGTATATGGAGCCAACGCTTCCGGCAAGTCCAATCTGCTCCTCGCGATCGCCAATGTGTGGGACAGACTTTACAGGCCATGCTCCTCGAAAGATGAAAAAATACAGTTCCGGCCATTTGCCATGAGGCGTAACGAGAATACAAAAATGACCGTATCCTTTTTCATCGACAGCATAAAATATGATTATACAGTAGAATACAACGGAGATGTCATCGTCTATGAACTGCTTGAGTTTAATCCTAACGGAGTATCGTCACAGTTCTATGAACGAAAACATAATCATGAGACCAATCTGCCTGAAATCACATTTGGCAGGAATGCAGGTCTTGACAGCAAGACTTCGACAATAATCACTACCAACACACTCGCCAACCACAGCGTACTCTCTACCTACAATAAGATATCGGTGGAAGCACCGGCATTTGCGACAGTAGTAAATTACATCCGCAATTCAATAATAGCTCCTCATGACAGCACGAATATAGATGAATTGCTTAAAGCGACGCTGCTGCATGATGATAGAAAGGATTTTCTTCTGCAGGCTGTAAAGGAAGCGGATTTCAATATCACCAATATAGTGAACCGGCCTACTGAAAGGGGCGACAGCAAGATAGAGTTCGAACATGACTATGACAAAGGAAGATTCTCCATGCCGATAGAAACTGAATCAGAAGGCACCATTTCCTTCGTAGGAAAGATGGACTTGCTCTTCGGCGTGATCAAGTCCGACAGGTTTCTGATGATCGACGAGCTCGATGACTCGCTCCACCATGACCTGCTCGTGTATTTTATCCAGACCTTTCTTTCTAACGACAGCAAGGCCCAGCTCCTCTTCACGGTGCACGACCAACTGATACTTACCGAGGATTTCATGCGCCGCGACATGGCCTGGTTTACAGAAAAAGACAAAAGCACGGCATCTACAGAACTATATTCCGCCGATGATTTCAATCTTCATAAGCATGCCTCGATATTCAATGCCTACAAACTCGGGAAATTAGGAGCCCGTCCGAAAATCGGCTCTCCGTTTCTCTCCATAAGCACTGACAGCAATGAAAAGGTCTGACCGTAAAAAAAGACCGTTCAGGCAAGGTGCCGGAATAGCGGTAATCGGTGAAGGTCCGACCGAGCAATATTACCTCATGTCGATACAGGGACTGCTGCCGGTGAGTGTGTATCCCAAAGTCGTAAAGGATGGAATGGACTATCTTGTGGCGCGGGTCGAGCAATGCATCGCCGAGGGATACGACAGGATATACTGCCTTATAGACATGGACAATAAATGCGGCCGTAAGGAAAAGACGGCATATGAAGCATTTCTACGTCAGTATTCCGGCAGGCAATTCAAAAACAGGCAGAGTGGCGGACATACCGAAGTCATCGTCATAGAAAACCATCCTTGCCTGGAAATCTGGTTTTATTACCATTTCCGTATGACTACCGGCCTGTATTCATCATATGATAATGTAAATCCATTGAAACCAGAATTACGCAAATTCCTTCCTGAGTATGAAAAAAGGATAGAATTCTTTAAGAAATGCGGTGGACTGCATCGGTATATCGTGGGGAAGGGGGGATCGCTTGAGAAGGCTTTGCGGCATTCGGAAATGTCGGTCTCCGGCCATTGCGGGAACCCGGAGGGGGCATTCAGTGAGATGTTTCGTCTGCTGGGGGACAATCTTGATTCAGGCGGAAAGTGAATGTTGCCGGGAATATTGTTTAACCTATGTTAAATGATATTTTTATTATGAAAATTCAGTTTTTTTTAAAATTTATTTGTATCTTTGCACGAGATTGACTTCGACAGGTATGAATTGTATCAGGGTTTAACACGACTCCGACACATTTCATGCAATCGTCAAAGTAGATTTCATAGACCTATGACAACTTCTAACAACCAATAGTAACCTTCAGAAAATCAAACAACAATTATTAATAACTAACCCCATTCAACTCATCATGAAAGACGAAAAGAATCAATTTTTGTCATTATTTGGACGAGTGCAGAGAGTAAGCCGCATGGCAATGGCCATGTTGTGTCTCTTTGTGTCGCTTGCGCTTTACGCGCAGGAAACAGTGGTGAATGGTACTGTAGTCGACGCGCAGGGTGAGCCGATGATCGGCGCCACCATCATGGTAGCGAAGACTACTATCGGAACCACCGCCGACCTCGACGGTAACTTCACCATCAAATGCAAGCCGGGCGCTAAGCTCGTCGTTTCCTATGTAGGATACGAGACAGCCAATGTATCGGCACAGGACGGCATGAAAGTAGTGCTCAAGGAAGCAGCCGAAATGCTTGACGCCGTTGAGGTCGTGGCATACGGCGTGCAGAAAAAAGTAACAATGACCGGTGCCGTGTCATCAATCAAGAACGACGACCTTACCCGTACTCCGGTCAGCTCCGTCACCAACGTGCTGGCAGGTCAGCTCTCGGGCGTGTCGACCGTGCAGTACTCCGGCGAGCCGGGTTCTGACGCGGCTGAGATCTTCGTGCGTGGTAAAGCCACATGGACCGACGCCAAACCCCTTATCCAGGTCGACGGCGTGGAACGCGACATGTGGGACATTGACCCGAACGAAATCGAGTCAATCTCAGTGCTTAAGGACGCATCCGCGACAGCGGTGTTCGGTGTGCGCGGTGCCAACGGCGTAGTGCTCGTCACCACCAAGCGCGGTAAGGAAGGCAAGGCGAAGATCGACGTATCGCTCAACTTCTCCGCCCAGCAGCCCACCAAGCTCATCGAGATGGCCAACTCCGTGGAATATGCCAACTTCTACAACTACATGATGAAGAGCGACGGCGGCAACGCCATCTTCTCCGAAGACGTGATCTCACGCTTCACCTCTGACAAATACAGCGATCAGATCCGCTTCCCGAACATGCGCTGGACCGACTACATCTTCAAGAAGACCACCTTCCAGCAGCAGCACAACGTCAACATCTCTGGCGGCAACAAGAAGGTGCGCTACTTCGTATCGGCAGGCTTCTTCAGCCAGGACGGTATCTTCGACCAGTTCGGCCGCGACGACTTCGCGTTTGACTACCGCTACAACCGATTCAACTACCGCTCCAACCTCGACATCACCGTCACCCCGACCACTACTGTCAGCGTGAACGTGGGCGGCAAGATCGACAGCTCAGCCAAGCCCCGCACGGGCCAGGGCGCGAGCGGCATGGTGAAGGCAGTGTATGCCGCCACCCCGTTCTCGAGCGCCGGCTTCGATGACCAGGGCCGCTTCATCGGCACCAACACCGACGCCGACTACAACATCGAGTATGACGCCGAAGGCAACCCCCACTCGGTGACACTCCCCTTCACCGGCTCGCAGCCGATGACCTACGTCACCTATCAGCCGGGCGCATACCACAACACCGCCAACACAGTGACCACCGACCTTATCATCGACCAGAAACTGGACGTCATCACCAAGAACCTCTCGCTGCGCGTGAAGGGCTCCTACAACAGCGGCTTCAACCAGCAGAAGGAACTGACATCGTCGGCAGCCACCGTGACCCCGCGCATGATGCCCGACGGAACGCTTGAATTCATCACCACCTCGTTTGAGGAGGCTCCATCCTATGCAGTTCCTTCCAGTGGCAAGAACGGCTGGAGAAACTGGTATATGGAAGCAGGCTTCAACTGGAACCGCAGTTTCGGCAATAATGACCTGACCGCTCTTGTCCTCTACAACCAGAGCAAGGAATACTACCCGAAGACCTACTCCGACATCGCCCGCGGCTATATCGGCTTCGTAGGACGTGTGACATACGCTTACGACAACCGCTACCTCGCCGAGGTCAACTTCGGCTACAACGGCTCTGAGAACTTCGCCCCCGGCAAGCGCTTCGGCGCCTTCCCCGCAGGATCTATCGGCTGGGTCATCTCTAATGAGAAATTCATGGAAGACCTCCATCCGTATCTTTCATTCTTCAAGATCCGCGCCACTCTCGGTAAGGTAGGTAACGACAAGATCGGCGGTAACCGCTTCATGTATCTTGCCGACCCCTTCGGAGTAAACGGAGGCTCGCTCATAGAGCGTAACGACGGTGTCAACTACGGTTACAACTTCGGTACGGGCAACGGCGGCTACGCCACACAGCCAGGCGCATGGGAAATGGCCAAGAACAACCCCGACATCACATGGGAAACAGCAGTCAAGCAGAACTACGCGGCCGACATCCAGTTCTTCAACGACCGTCTGAAGACAAGCTTCGACTACTACCGCGAGCACCGTACCAATATCCTTCTGCAGAACGAGGCGGCATCGACCATCCTCGGATACACTCCGGCGATGACCAACCACGGTATCGTCGACAGCTGGGGCTGGGAGCTCAGCATCGGCTGGAACGACATGATCGGCAAGGACTTCAGCTACTGGGCACGCTTCAACCTCTCCTACAATGACAACAAGATCATCCAGGACGGCCAGGCTCCTCAGCAGTACGACTACCAGAAGACCGCCGGCCACCGCATCGGCGCCCGCTCGCAGTATCTCTTCTGGGGCTACTACGACGAGACAGCACCCCAGAGATATCAGGAGCAGTACGGTGTGCCTATGCCCGAGCAGCTCAAGCCCAACGCAAAGCTCAACCCCGGCGACCCCATCTACGTTGACCTCAACGGCGACGGCAAGGTCGACGGCAACGACACGAGCCGTGAGTTCGGCAAGACCGACGACCCGCGCTACATAGCAGGTCTCAACCTCGGCGCAAGCTGGAAGGGACTCAGCCTCGCGGTGCAGTTCTCCGGAGCATGGGACGTGACCCGCAGCATCTCGGGCGCATTCCAGCAGCCTTTCTACAACGCGGCAGGCGACGGCCAGGGCGGTCTCCTCTCAACGCACCTCACCGACAGCTGGACACCCGACAACACGAATGCAGAATATCCGCGCCCGACACTGGCATACGCCAAGCACACATATGCCGGCTCCACACTCTGGGAGAAGGACGCAAGCTATTTCCGCTGCAAGTCGCTTCAGCTCGCCTACAACTTCGACATGGGCTGGCAGAAGAAACTCGGCATCAAGAACCTTCAGCTCTCATTCAGCGCCTACAACCTCTTCACCATAACAGGCTACAAGTGGGGCGACCCGGAAAACCGCGCAAGCAGCTCGCCGGACTATCCCCTCACCCGCACATACACGGTCGGTCTGAAGGTAGGCTTCTAATTTCATAAAGGAAAAAAGAAACGAAATCATGAAAAAAGCATTTCACAGCATATTCGCACTGGTATTGGCAGGCCTTGCAGCCACAAGCTGCACGGACGAGGTACAGGTGGGCAACGCCTTCCTCGACAAGGCTCCCGGCGGCACGATGAATCTGGACTCGATCTTCTCGAATCCCGACTACGTGAACCAGTTCCTGACCAGTATCTACAATAAACAATACTACGGTCTGCCCTACAACCAAAATAAGAACCAGGCCGCAGGCCCATACAACGGCAAGCTCGACGCGCTGACGGACCTCTATCAGCTCCACTGGGCAAGCTCGAAAGTATGGACGTCATACTACACCGGCACTTTCTCCGCAAAGGAAGACCCGCTGATCTCCTACGCCAAGGACTACGTATGGGAGACCGTACACGCGGTGTCGCTTATCAAGGAGAACATCGACCGCCCCGAGCTCAAGATGGACGAGAAGAAGAAGAGATACATCGTGGCGCAGGCCAAGGCTCTTCAGGCATTCGCCTACTCGATCCTTCTTCCCCACTACGGAGGCCTTCCCATCATCGAGAAAACCATCAACGACGCGGCCGAGGTGGTCAATGACGAATACGGCGAGCGCCGCATCGGCGAGCGCTGCACATTCGAGCAGACCGTAGACGCCATCGTGAAATGGTGCGACGAGGCCAAGGAAGACCTCTACTGGGCCTACAACGGCAACGACGCCGAATCGAGCTCACTCCAGACAGGACGCTGGACCAAGGCCGGCGTGATGGCGCTGAAGGCACAGGTGCTCTGGCTCGCCGCCTCTCCGCTCTACAACTCCAACGAGTCATACATGGGCGGCGCATCGGAGGCAGAGCAGAAAAACCTCGTATGGTATGGCAACTACGACCAGGCCCGCTGGAAGCGCGCTCTCGACGCATTCGAGGATTTCTGGCGCGAGAACGAGCAGAACGGCAACTACTACCACCTCTACGAGGCAGACAAAAATGGCTTGAAGAAGAACCTCGACGGCTACCGCCTGGCTTACCGCCGCGGCTACATGTTTGACGACAGCCCCGAGAACATCCACTGGACCAAGGTGGCAGGCGTCTTCGGCACACAGGGAACATACAGCTGGCTCGCGTGGAACTGGAACGAGAACGGCGTGCGCCGCTGCTGCCACTACCCCACACTCGAGTATGTCGAGATGTTCCCCTGGAGCGACGGCAAGCCGTTTGACCACGACGCGGACTTCAAGTTCAAGGAATCGTACACCGCAGAGAAGGACCAGTCGACCTGGGATGTCTACACCTGCCTCAACGGCACTTACGACAAGCTCTTCTACACCTATAAGGAGATCCGCGGCGGCTTCTCGAAGACTGCTTCGCGCGACCCGCGACTCTATGAGAACGCCAACGTGACCGGCACACTCAGCAGCCTTACCCTCCAGTCGGCTACAGGAACCGCATCGGGCAACATTCAGGAGCTCTGGGTAGGCGGCCAGCACGCAGGCCAGTGCGTGAAGGACCCGAACGCCAACACACTGACCGAGTCTCTGACATCCTACTGCCCGACCGGCTTCGGAGTCTACAAGTATGTGCTCAACAAAGACGAATGGTGGCGTGACCCCAACATGCACTGGAACGTGCTCACCATCCCCGACATGATCCTCATGTATGCCGAGTGTCTGGCTGAGAACGGCCGCAACCAGGACGCGATCAACCAGATCGACCTCGTCCGCAAGCGCGTCGGCTTGAAGAGCATCGCCTCGAGCTACAACAGCAAGAAGGACCTGAAGAACAACAAGGAGAACCTCATCGAGGAAATCCTCCGCGAACGTGCCTGCGAGCTCGGCATGACCAACGCCCGCTACATCGACATGATCCGCCGCAAGCGCACCGACTGGATGGTGAAGAAACTCCACGGCATGGCTACCTTCCGCATGATCAAGAACGCGCAGAACAAGTGGGTGCGCCGCAACGCCCCCTACTTCGGCGACAACAAGAACAGCGGCATGACGGAGCCGGCACGCTTCGAATATGAATTCTTCGAGCTCATGCAGGGTACCCGCGTGCTCTGGGGCCAGGACCCGAACTCCACCAGCGTGAAGAAGTGGCTCATGATGCCCTTCCCGCAGGATGAGATCAACAAGGGCTACGGACTTATCCAGAACCCCGGCTGGTAATCAGCATCTGAAAGGTTTTATACTAACATCTCAATGAGACATAAAGAGAAAATCATGAAATCCAGATACATTTATCTAATGACGCTCGCTGCAGGCCTCACCTTGCCGGCAACGGCTCAGGAGACAGCCGACAGCGTGGCCGACAGCTGGCTATCGCAGGAATACAACATCGGCGTAGACCTGGGCATCACCCGCGAGAACTCCACAGCATCCGTGAGCGTGATCAAGAACGACGCTGTCAACCAGCGCAGCGCCAAGAATATCGGCAACTCCCTGATAGGCCAGGGCAAGGGCCTCATGACCATAGCCGGCGGAGGTACACTCTACCAGCAGAACCCGACTTTCTACATCCGTGGCCTCCAGAGCCTCTCGGGCAGCAACCCGCTGATCCTCGTCGACGGTATCGAGCGCGACATCGACTACATCGACCCGGAAGAGGTGCTTGAGGTGCAGCTCCTCAAGGACGCGGCAGCAACCGCACTCTACGGCTACAAGGGAGCCGACGGCGTGATCAACGTCATCACAAGGCGCGGCGAATACAACTCGCGCACCATCCGCGTGAACTACGAGCATGTGTTCAGCAACATGACCAACAGGCCCAAATTCGTGGACGGCGCCACTTACGCCAACGCCATGAACGAGGCGCTCCGCAACGAGGGCAAGGACGCGCGCTACTCACAGCAGGACCTCAGCGCCTTCGCAAGCGGCAAGTATCCCTTCCTCTATCCGAGCGTGGACTGGGTGGGCGAGACATTCCGCAACCATGCCAACGGCGAGCGCGCCTCTGTAGAGTTCTCGGGCGGCGGTGAGAAATTCCGTTATTTCTCGATGGTCAACTTCCTCTACAGCGACGGCTTCATCAAGAACCACAACCGCAACCAGGGCTACTCGACCCAGGACAAGTACATGCGCACCAACATCCGCATCAACCTTGACGTGGACCTCTTCAAATACACCCAGCTGAAGACCAACATCTTCACCTCGCTCGGCGAGATGCAGTCGCCCGGCAACCAGGTAGACCTCTGGGGTCTCGTCTACTCTACCCCGTCGGCAGCCTTCCCCGTGAGGAACGAGAACGGAGTATGGGGCGGCAACACGACATGGTCGGGCGACAACAACCCCGTGGCACAGTCGTCTGACGCGGCCTACTACAAGATCTTCGACCGCTCGCTCTTCTTCAACGCCGAGATCGTGCAGGACCTCTGCATGGTGACTCCGGGCCTGAAGTTCAATATCGGCGCAAGCTACGACGCCAGCAACAGCATCCTCGAGGACCACTCGAAGAAGTACAACTTCGGTATGTCGAGCGTCACCGGCTGGGAAAACGGCGAGCCTGTCACCAGCTACTGGCAGATCGACGACCAGGCTACGGCCATGGGCACGGGCAAGAGCCTTAACAATTTCTCCCGCCGCCTCAACGCCTGGGCAGGCTTCCAGTATGACCGCACGTTTGGCGACAAGCACCACGTGATGGGCCAGCTGAAGTACAACTACGACTACGAGAACCCGATGGGCGTCAACGTGGACATCTACCGCCACAACGTATCGCTCTGGGGCCAGTACACCTACGATGAGAGATTCTCCCTCGGCGTAGCGCTCGCCGAGATGGGATCGTCGCGCCTCGCGCCCGGCACCAAGTGGAGCTTCTCGCCCAACGTTTCGCTCGGCGCGGTAATCCTCAAGAACGACGAGTCTCCCGTCAACTTCCTCAAGGTGCGCGGATCGTGGGGTATCCAGAACCGTGACCGCCTCCCGGGCGACAACGTCTGGAACTACTACCAGCAGGCCTACAACGTGAGCGGTGTCGGCTATCCCTGGTCGGAGAAATTCGACGGCGGCCCGACATACGGCGAGACCACCGTGCTCCAGCTCCCGATGGTGAATCCCTCCCACGAGAAAGTCGCCAAGTATGACGTAGGTATCGACGCAAGCTTCCTCGGCTGCATCACCCTTACCGCCGACTACTTCTTCAACCGCCACTATGACATCTTCGTAGACGGCGCGGGCGCATACTCGAGCCTCATCGGCTTCACCGCCCCCTTCAAGAACCAGGGCAAGGTAGACAACCGCGGCGTCGACATCGAGCTCAACTTCAACAAGAGCTTCGGCGACTGGAGCGTGATGGCCGGCGGATCATTCCTCTTCGCGAAGAGCAAGATCCTCGACATGGCGCAGGAACCGCAGGCCTTCGAGAACCTCGTGAAGACCGGCGACCCGCTGAGCTCGACCTACGGCCTCATCGCGGAAGGCATCTTCACCTCGCAGGCCGAGATCGACAACTCACCGACACAGACATTCTCCACAGTGAGGGTGGGCGACATCAAGTACCGTGACCTCAACCGTGACGGCGTGGTCGACTCCAACGACGTGACCAGGATCGGCAACAACGCCCTCTGCCCCGAGATCTACTACACCTTCAACCTCGGTGCCGAATACAAGGGCATCGGCCTCGTGGCCCACTTCCAGGGCACCGGCAACTACGGCTGCAACCTCAGTTCGCCCTACTACTGGGGCCTCGTAGGCGGCAACTCGCTCGGACAGGATGTCTACGACAACCGCTGGAGCCTCGAGAACAACCGTGCCGACGCGCTCTATCCGCGCCTGAGCTCGGAGAGCAACGCCAACAACTACCGCACCAGCACATTCTGGCAGCGTGACCGCTCCTACCTGAAACTGCGCAACATCGAGCTCTACTACAACTTCGACCCGCAGCTTCTGGCGAAGACCAAGTTTATCCGTGGCGCGAAGGTATTCGTGCGCGGCGTAGACCTCTGCAACATCGCTACAGGCGGCGACGACAAGCTGACAGGACTCGATCCGGAATCGACAGGCGCTGTGGCTCCTGCCACCCGTCAGGTCGCCGTGGGCGTGAAACTGACTTTCTAACATATCACCCATCAAAAGCAAAAGATTAATGAAACTTACACATATAATCAGCGGCGCCGCCTTAATGACACTCTGCCTTACGGCATGCTCCGACCAGATGGACCACAAGGAGTTCAAGATCAATGGCGAAGACTACATACAGCGGGACTTCGACAAGGTGGGCAAGATAACCACCCACATCTACAGGGCCCTTGACTACGACTTCGGCCAGATGCACGGCGGTGCCTCGCTCTGCTCCGCTACCGACGAGGCTGTCTACAGCCACGAGGGCAACGCTATAGAGGCATACTACAACGGCTCATGGAGCGCGACAAACCACAACAGCAGCACATGGAGTACATGCTATGACGCCATCGCATACTGCAACCTCTTTCTTGACCGCTATCTGGGTCTGGAGTTTCCCGAGCACAAGCTTGAGAAAGACTATCAGGACCAGATGCTGAAATACAACAACTACCAGTGGGAAGTGCGCTTCATGAGGGCATACAACTACTTCCGCCTCGTACGCCAGTATGGCGGCGTGCCCCTCATCACAGCCAACCTCAACGCAGAGGAGGCCAACAGGCAGCCCCGCGTGTCGGCCGATGAGATTTTCGCCTTCATCGACAAGGAATGTGACGAGATCAAGGACTTCATCGTGGAGGACTACACCGGTGCATTCAACTCGATCGAGAACGAGCCGGGCCGCGTCAACAACCTCGGCGTGCTCGCACTCCGCGCACGTGCCGCCCTCTACCACGCATCCCCCCTCTTCTCGCAGGGCAAGAATGACGAAGAGAAGAACGCCCTCTGGCATGAGGCAGCACTCCGTGCCAAGGAATGTATCGACGCTTGCAAGAAGCGCAACATGAACCTCATGAAGGACTATGCATCGCTCTTCACCGTAGACAACTGGCAGAAGGCTACAAACGAGATCATCTTCGCCTCGCGCGTGGCTTCCAACGCCAACTTCGAAAAATACAATTTCCCCGTCAGCATGCTCAACGCGCAGGGCGGCAACTGCCCGACGGAGAACCTTGTGTCGGCCTACGAGACAAAGAACGGCCTCTCGATCTACGACGCGGCCAACGACCAGTATGACCCGCAGAACCCCTATGCCAACCGCGACAGCCGCCTTGCAGCCACCGTGGCCGTGAACGGCGAGAAGTGGCCCACACAGCTTGAGGGCGCAGGCCTCGAGACATGGGTAGGCGGCGTGGACTCACGCACCGTGCAGTACGGCACTCCGACAGGTTACTACCTGAAGAAGTACGTGAACTCGGCCAGCAAGATCTCCGGCTCAGGCCAGACCGGCAGCGTCAACCGCGCATGGGTGCTCTTCCGCCTCGGTCAGGTATATCTCGACTATGCGGAGGCAATCTTCAACTACTGCGGCAACGGATATGAGATTCCGACAGACTTCACGATGTCGGCGGCAGACGCCATCAACCTGGTGCGCACCCGCGCCGGACAGCCCAACCTTCCTACCGGTCTCGGCAAAGAGGAGTTCTTGAAGAGATATGAGAACGAACGCTTCGTGGAACTCGCATTCGAGGGACACCGCATCTTCGACGTACGCCGCTGGATGAAGGGCCCGGAATATCTTGTCAACATCAAAGTGATGGAAATTACCAAGAACGGCGATCAACTGACCTTCACACCCGTAGTCAACCCTGCATACATCACCAAGCGTGAATGGCCCGGCAACAAAGGTTATTTCTGGCCCATACCCCAGACAGAGGTGCTGAAATCAGGTGCTCTTTCGCAAAATCCCGAATGGTAAGCTTCAGAGCCTGATGAATAAAGCATAAAACCATAAAAGCCGACGGGGACTGATACTCCCTGCCGGCTACCAAGACTCAATAACGAGAAAACCAAATAACATTTTAATTAACCAACATTTTCTATTCTATGAGAAAATCTTTATTAACTCTTGGAGTTGCCTGCATGGCACTCTCGACGTTCGCGTCTACCCGAGTTCTCTATCAGCAGAACTTCGAGACCGCGACATCAGTAGAAGAGACCAAATGGACCTTCGGCGGTGCATCGATCTCTATCGCATCCGACAACTTCGGAAAATTCCTTGAACTCAACCAGGGACAGACCAACGGCCGCAGCGCACAGCTGACCTGGGGTCCTGAAATCTTCCTCGATGCTGATGGCAACAGCGTACTCGCTGACGGCGTAGAACCCGGAACATACAACGTGAAGTATGACTTCAGCATCAAGCAGGGTTCCAACAACCAGTACAACGGTGCCTTCACCGTATTCACAAACCATGCACCCGTCGCCAACCAGCCCTACCGCAATCCGTGGAACCCGGCAGGCTGGTGGGAGAACTACCTCTTCGACATGTCGCAGGTGAATGCCGAACCTACAAGCTATGTTGTAAATGCCCCCGGTATCGAAACCGACGGAACATGGGCTATCGACTACTCTGATCCCACTTCTTTCGAAGCCGGACAGTGGTACACTGTAGACCTTAACGTGAATACAAACACACGCGAAGTAGAATACTCCGTAACCTCACTCGCCGGTGACATCCTCGCATCAGACACAAGGACTGTTCCTGAGGCTGACGTGAACGGCGACCCCATCAGCATGTATGCTGAAGGTATCTTCATCATGGTAGCACGCTACGCCACCATCATCGACATCGACAACATCATGGTTTCTTACGAGAGCGAGAAGGATGTCGCAACTCCCCCGACAATTGCCCTCACCCGTGTAGGCCAGACCGCTGACGAGCAGCTCAACCTCAACCTTCGTGCATACACCATCACATTCATGGATGGCGAGACACTGCACGTGACAGGCACAGACGGCAGCATCGAAGAGGCTGAATACGCAGACTGCGATGGCGCATACGTTTATGAGACTACAGCAAGCGGTACTCTCAAGGCCTACACTACATTCGGTGAGGCTACTTCCGAGACCGTAGAGATCGCAGTTGACTGCACACCCATCGTACTTCCTTCTGTTGTAGCCACTATCTCATCTGTATCCGAAGGCTTTGGAAAGACCTACACTCTTACTGTAGACAACTCCGACGTACCCCTCCGTCCGACTATCTTCATCGACTATGAATATATCGACGAGAACGGCAACAAGATCGCCAAGGAAGGCGAGGCATCAGGTACTAAGGTTACTGTCAACGGCAAGGGCGTACTTAAGGTAACTTCTCTCGCTTACGGCTATCAGTCAAAGAGCGAAAGCATTGAAAACGACCTCCAGTTCGCTACCAAGAGAACTTACGACTTCGCACGCATGACTCAGGACGAGATCAAGGCAGCAGGTTTCCCCTCATTCGAGACTCTCAACAGCAGCGCTACAAGCGGCTTCAACAACTGGACAGCCCGCAAGCGTCTCTTCTACGAGGTAGCAGGCAGCGAGCACGAGAACGAGGAAGGCACAATGGTACGCGACACCGCTTATCCCTTCGGCTTCATCGCAGAGGACAACACTGTAAACGTGATCAACTATGCAGTCATCAACCGTACAGACGTTGCTGACACAGCTACAGGCGAAATGTTTGAAGGTCTTACCATCTTCCCCGACAAAGGCAAACTTGCTGAAGGAAGCCTTCCCAACATCGGCATGATGTACCGCATCGGTCTCTTCAACGACCAGACAAACAATACCAACAACAACATCATCGTTCGCGACCTTGAAGCTACAGACTTCGTAGTTGTCAACTACATCAACAACTATGGCGGCAACTCCGTACACCCCGTAGTAGCTACCGACGCAGAATATTTCGCACAGCTCGGAGGTGAGGACGCAGTTTACGCTGCACAGGAAGAAACTGTAACTGAAGGCGAAGGCGACAGCGCAGTAGAAGTAGGTACAGGCGTCTACAGCGTTACTCACGCTCTCTACCGTGTAGACACTGCTTGCACCAAGATCACTGTGTTCGCTCTTGTTAGCGGCGGTGACGCAGTAGAAGGCATCGAGGCTACTGAGGTAGCAGGTGACAACTGGTATTACACCATCGACGGTCTCCGTCTTGCAGAGCCCACACGTCCGGGTCTCTACATCCACAACGGCAAGAAGATCATCGTGAAGTAATCACCTACTTCCATACATATCCAAAGGCAGTTCCATCCCGGAGCTGCCTTTTTTGTCGCCCACAGTCCGCAAGAGAATTTTGAATGTTGAATTTTGAATTTTGAATTATTGACCCACGAGGAAATTATGCATAATGCACAATTCATAATGCACAATGCACAATTCGCCCACAAAGGCTTTGCCCATGGGGCTGCGGCC
>X108_Striped_Desert_Hamster__coassemble_117_pt1 | contig 25766 bp, 23 predicted proteins | sample X108_Striped_Desert_Hamster__metabat2_low_PE_001 | metagenome-assembled genome bin X108_Striped_Desert_Hamster | reverse complement strand
AGGCGCTCCGCGGGCGGCGTTGCTATATGCCCGAGTGCAAAATTACAAGAAAAAATCGATATAGGCGGGATGATGACCTTTCTTTTTGGGTGTCGATGCCCCGGATTCCCGTTTTTTCTGATTTTTTAACAGCCGATGCTCTTTTTTGTGCGATTTGCTTGGTCTGTTTGTCACTTATTTATTAACTTTGCAAGTTGAAACAGATAGAAGTTCATTTTAAGTCTAAACGCTTAACCTGATTTTTATTCAAAATTAATGACAATGCAGATAATTCGTAGTGTCGGCGACCTTACCGAATTTGTAGGGAAGACGCTCGGCAATGGAAAGACAATAGGACTCGTCCCTACTATGGGTGCGCTCCACGACGGTCATCTCTCGCTCGTGACTAAGGCAGTGAGGGAAAACGACGTCACTCTCGTCAGTGTTTTCGTCAATCCTACACAGTTCAACAATCCGGAGGATCTGGCTACTTATCCGAGGAAAGAGGAAGATGACTTCCGTCTGCTCGCCGGTGCCGGCGCCACAGCGGTGTTCGCCCCGTCGGTCGAGGAGATGTACCCCGACGGTACTGAGTCAGACCATGTCTTCGACCTCGGCACCGCGGCGGAGGTAATGGAAGGCAAATACCGTCCCGGTCATTTCCAGGGCGTGGCTCAGGTGGTATGCCGACTGTTCCGTCTCTGCAGGCCTACTCGTGCCTATTTCGGCGAGAAGGACTTCCAGCAGATTGCCGTGATCCGCAATATGGTCGCTTCGGAGCATATCCCTGTTGAGATCGTGCCTGTACCTATTAAGCGCGCCGACGACGGACTCGCACTTTCATCGCGCAATGCTCTCCTTACCGAAGAGCAGCGTGAGGTTGCTCCCGAGATTCATGCCGCGCTCGCCTATAGTGTTGAGTATGCCCGCGATCATTCCGTCCGCGCCACTCACGACACCGTGGTGGAGCGAATCAATGCCGTGCCGCATATGCAGGTGGAATATTTTGAGATAGTCGACGGCCGCACGCTTCTTCCTGTGGAGGAATGGTCTGAATCGCCCGACATCGTAGGCTGCATCACCGTCTATTGCGGCAAGGTGCGCCTCATCGACAATATTAGATATAAGTAATAATAGTCATGCAGATAGAAATGCTGGCCTCCAAGATACATCGTGTGCATGTCACCGAGGCCAATCTCAACTATATCGGTAGCATTACCGTCGATTCCGCTCTCCTCAAGGCCGCAGGCATACTGCCGGGCCAGAAGGTATCGATTGTCAACAATAACAACGGCGAGCGTCTGGAGACCTACACGATCGCCGGCAAGGAAAACAGCGGTGTGGTCTGTCTTAACGGAGCTGCGGCTCGCAAGGCACAGGTAGGCGATATAATCATAATTATCGCGTATGCGTCGATGACTCCTGAGGAGGCCGAGGTTTTCGAGCCGAAGGTAATATTCCCCGACACCGCGACCAACCTGCTTAAGTAGTTTAAATCATAAGATATACAATATAAGATATGTTCAACAATCTTTCCGAAAGACTCGAGCGTTCGTTTAAAATCCTCAAAGGCGAGGGACGAATCACTGAGATCAACATAGCCGAGACCATGAAGGATGTGCGCCGGGCACTGCTTGACGCCGACGTAAACTTCAAGGTGGCAAAGACATTCACCGACACCGTCAAGCAGAAGGCTCTCGGCCAGAACGTCATCAACGCCCTGAAGCCGAAAGAGCTGATGGTGAAGATTGTTCACGACGAACTTACGGCGCTCATGGGCGGCGAGGAGGCTCCGCTTGTGCTTGAGGGTAAGCCTGCGGTTATCCTTATGTCCGGTCTGCAGGGTTCCGGTAAGACCACTTTCTCCGGCAAACTCGCGTTGCGTCTCAAGAAGCGTGGACGCAAGCCCCTTCTTGTGGCCGGCGACGTTTACCGTCCCGCTGCTATCGAGCAGCTCAAGGTACTTGCATCGCAGATCGACGTGCCTGTATACACTGAGGAGGGCAACAAGAATCCCGTGCAGATCGCCGAGAATGCCATACGATATGCGAAGGACAACAAATACGATCTCGTGATTGTCGATACCGCCGGCCGTCTGGCTGTCGATGAGGAGATGATGAAGGAGATAGCCGCCATCAAGGCCGCTGTAAAGCCTGACGAGACTCTTTTTGTGGTCGATTCCATGACCGGTCAGGATGCCGTCAACACTGCCAAGGAATTCAACGACCGTCTTGATTTCAATGGTGTCATCCTTACCAAACTTGACGGTGACACCCGTGGTGGTGCAGCGCTCTCAATACGCAGTGTGGTCGACAAGCCTATCAAGTTTGTAGGTCTTGGCGAGAAGATGGAAGACATACAGGAGTTCAATCCCGAGGGTATGGCCAACCGAATCCTCGGCATGGGCGACATCGTGGAGCTCGCCAAGCGCGCACAGGAGATCTACGACCAGAAGGAGGCTGAACGCCTGCAGGAGAAGATACGTAAGAACAAGTTTGACTTTGACGATTTCCTTAAGCAGATACAGCAGATCAAGAAGATGGGCAACATCAAGGATCTCGCGTCTATGATTCCCGGTGTGGGAAAGGCCATCAAGGACATCGACATCGACAACAACGCTTTCAAGGGAATCGAGGCCATCATCTACTCCATGACTCCGAAGGAACGTCAGAATCCCGAGATTATCAACGCGTCGCGCCGTCAGCGCATCGCCAAGGGTAGCGGAACGTCGCTTCAGGAGGTCAACCGTCTGCTAAAGCAGTTTGAGGAGACCCGCAAGATGATGCGCATGGCCACCGGTGGCATCAAGAACCCCATGGCCATGATGCGCCAGATGCGCCAGAAGGCCGGCGGCAGAAGATGATGCTGTAAGATAAGGATATAAAGGCATGGCCTCGTTCCCTGCAAGGGGGAGCGAGGCCATGCCTTTGTCGGTATCGTCATGGGGCCGGGGCCACGTGTTCAGAACACGTAGCCGAACCCGACATTAAGGAATATCGGATACATGTTAAAGGAGACGGTCTTGAACGAACTCTTGAAGATATCGTTGAGCCCCCATGTCAGGTTGGCATTTACAGAGAGTCGTTTCAGGGCCCTCACCGAACATCCGAGCTGGAGTCCCCACTGGAAACGTCGGAGTTCGTCACCGAAATCATAGGTGGCACGGGAATCACCTTCAAAAGAGATCTTGTTGCCTGTTGGGTCTCCTTCGCGCAGATAGCCGTCAGAGACATATCCGTCAAAGGAGTTCGTGAATGCATATGCCATATAGGGACCGAAGTTCATGCGCCAGCGATCGTTGAAGCGATACACGGCCGTGATCGGTATGGCCAGTTGCTGTGATGAGTATTTGGTACGCACGTCACCTGTCCACTTTCCGCTCAGCATCTTTCCGTCCTGTATGATCTGCATGCCGTAGTTTTTTACCGTGGCTCCGGTTTCCATGCTCTTGGTCTCCAATCGTAGTCCGACCGAAGCACCCCATTTCTTTTCGGGAGTCAGCCATTTTGTTATTGTAGTGCCTATCTGCAGGTTGAGTTGCGGGCTGTAGGTGTTGATCCTGCGTATCTCGGCTGGAAGAGGGAGCGGCGACGCTCCTCCGATGTTGATGCCGGCGTTAACCTCATATTCAAGGCCGAGGCGGAGCGATGAGTGCAGTCCTTCCGGAGCATCGTTCTGTGCGGCGGCGGCAAATGCGAGCGATGCGGCAGCGATGCCGCAGATATATTTTTTTAGATTCATAAATTGTCTCTGTTAAATGTTTATTCGCACGATATCGTTATCTCATCTACAAGCAGGCGGCTTCCTATCGCTCCAGAGAAGAAATCGCCGTCGATGCTCGACGACATCACCACGGTGATGTTGTAATGCCCGTTCTCGAGTTTTTCCGGGTCAATCTCCTTGCCTTTGCGGAACGAGAAGGGAATCTCGAACTTGCGCCATCCTCCGGTATCACCGCGCTCGTTGTCGTCCAGTCTTGCCACAGCCACGATATTGGGATTGTCCTCGGCCATCACGTTCTCTCCGTCGAGCCATTCCATGTCGGGTGTGGTCTCGTAGAATACGGCATATATGTTGCATTCATCGGTCTTTCCAGTCACTGGCACGAGTTTTCCGGTCTCGTCCATCTTCTCATATACTTCTCCTGGTGTATAACTGTAATATCCGCTGAAGAACCGCGGCACGCTGAAGAAAGGTGTGCCGAACTGGGTAGCCTTGAGCGGAGTGGCCACAGCGATGGTGACATTAAACTTTCCGATGAAGAGGTTGCCTGCAGCAAGTGGTTTCTTGACCATCGCTCCCCAAGGACCTGTGGAGCGTGTGACCATTTCCACGCATTTTCCCTTATATCCATTGTCGCTGCGGAATGTGGGGTAGGAGTCCGGTCCGGCCGTGCCGTTGGTCAGGGCGAATCCGGGGTTGCCGCTTGCCCAGAACATGGTGTCACGGTGCTGCGTGGTTTCATCTACACTTACGTCATAGAATTCATCGTAGCTGCCACCCTGGTTGGTTTTCGCTATTCGCACGTTCTCGAATGAGTAGGAGAGGTTGATCGATGTGTTGCGCTGTACTGTCACCATATAGGTCTTGTGCCATTCTCCGTCTTCCGATGTCACGGTGTAGTTCTGCGGTTCTGTAAAGTCAAGCACCGTACCGCTTGCCGGGGATATGGTTGCTCCCGGTGTAAGTGTGAACTCCGGCGCAAGTTCTGTCACGTTCACATGGTTTTTCACTATAAGCGTGATTCTGTTGTTCTCGATGATTGGCGATCTGTTGAGTTGATCGTCGGGCAGTGTCACTGCAGTAATGTCGCACTCGGCGTTGAGTGGTTCCTTCCTGATGCATGACATAGTAGCCAGAAGCACCAGCATTACCGGTATCCAATGATAGGTATTCATTTCTTTTGTCTATATGTTGATGTTGTTGATTGCTGTAGAATACTCTTATAAAACAATGATTATTGTTAAAGTGTTATATTAAATCTGCCTTTTTTGAACTGCTTCTGTATTTGTTGGCTTTTTATGAGGCAAAATTGGTCATAATGGGACGTATATTTGCCGGAATCATCGATAATGTCTAATTTTGTATGTCATAAAGTGATATATCCCGGATGCGTCTCATTATTGTAGGTAGACGGGATTTGTTTTGAACAATTATTAAATTACACAGTTATGAGGATTTTTTACAAGACTATCATGGGGCTATGTGCTATAGCCGCCACATGCGGAAGCGTGTATGCTCAGACCCAGGTTGCCAATTCCGATTTCGAGGGAGACTGGACAGATTGTACTCCCTGGACTTTCTACATCAGCGAGGACAAATTTGGATGGGAGAGCGAGGTTGTGACAGGTATCACTCCCGCTGGATGGAACATATCCCATGTCAGCGGCATGACCTCCTATTATGAAGGAGAGGCGACCGGACTTGGAGCTACTGAAGTAGGTGGCAAGACGGAAGGTTATCAGAGTGCGACCGCAGTAAGGCTTGTCAACACTCCCAATCCCTTCATGGCGGCTCAGATCGTACCGGCTTACCTCTCGCTTGGCAAGAGCTGGTCTACCGCAATGCCTGGAATGGATATGGAGACATTCCAGTTTGTGGTGAACAACAGCGACGGCGGCTGCTTCGGTGGTATTGAGTTCACCGATCGCCCCGACGGTATTGAGTTCATGTATAAGCGCAATGCAGATGGCGTGAAAAATGAGGGCAAGGCTACCGTTGTGGCTTATCTTTGGAAAGGACACTGGACTCAGAAGGACGTCCCCACTGTAGTCTATATGGCGGGAGAGCCTGTGCTTAAGGACATGACCGACCGCGACCGCTGCATACTCGGCATGGACATGACCGGCCTGCAGGGTGGAGAGGTGACAAAGACTGACGATGCCGAACTTATTGCCGTGCTTACAGCCGACATTACTGACGATGCTTCCGAGTGGACAAAATTCTCAGGAAAGTTCGAGTATTTCTCCGATGCTGCACCTGAAATGATGAATATAGTGATTTCAGCCGGTGACTATTTTGGTGGTGCTTCGTCTGTGATCAATGGAAACACAATCATTGTTGACAATCTGACCTTGACCTATGGTGAAGATGATGGTACGGTTTCTTATCCCGGCTATCTCAACGTGGCTATGGGGGATGCCGTGATTACAGAAAACCAGCAGTCTACACTTCAGATTACTAAGACCGGTGATAATACCTGCACTATTCTTCTTCCCAATCTTGTTCTGAATATGGATGGTAGCGAGCTTCCGCTTGGTGATATCAAGGTGGAGAATGTAACTGTGACTGAAGATGCCGGTGTAAATAAATACGAGGGCGAAGTCAAGAACATGCAGTTGCTCGGCGGTATGATTGTCGCAGATGTGAAACTCAACGGCACTTCATCAGAGGGTAAGGTAAATATGAATATTGATGTGATGTGGGGTGATACTCCTATTTATGTCTCATTCAGTTCAGATGCTTCGGGTGCTGATTTCGTGTTGGACATGGAAGATGCACCGGCCGAATTCTATAACCTGCAGGGAGTTCGTGTCAATGCTGAGGTTATGGCTCCCGGTATTTATATCAAGCGTCAAGGTAATCAGGCTGTTCGTGTACTGGTAAGATAATATCGGTTCTTACAGACGGTGAAATCACCCGTTACGAAAATAATTAGCCGCGACTCCGGAAAAGGGTCGCGGCTAATTTTTTCTTGCTTATGGTAGGGTCAGCGTTTCACGTCGTAGCCCTGATCCTTGAGATACTGCAGTATGCGGTATTCCATTGCATGGTCATAATAGTTTATGATGTGTGCGCACCAGTCGTTGTCTGACGTGCCGCCTGAGCGGGTCTTGTTGTATTCTGTCACAGTCGCGTCATATGCCTCGAGGTCAGCTGTCATCTTATCGGTGTCCTCGCGGTAGTGGTTTTTCATGAATACAAGTTCGCGCTGCTGCTTCGGCTTGAGGTCTGGATGCTCGCGGGGGATGCCGAGGGCAAGGCCGCATACCACAAACACACCCTTCGGGAGACGGAGCAGTTCTGCCACTGCCTTCGGGTCGACTGTGCGCAGATAGCCCACGCAGTTGCAGCCGAGTCCGCATGCCTCTGCCGCCACCACTGCGCTCATCATGGCGAGCGACGCATCGATGATGCCGATGGTCACTCCGTCCATAGTGTCGGTAAAGGGAGGCATTGCCACACCTTTCTTTTTGGCGAGGACAGTCATCTTGTTATAGTCTGAACAGAAAATCAGGAGGCGGTTACATGTCTTGAGCTGCTTCTGGTTGGTCATCTCGTAGAGCTTTTCCTTTATTGTCTGGTCATCTATGTCGATTACTGAGAACTGCTGGCCGTTGTAACTTGTCGGGGTATTGCGAACTGCATCATAGATGAAGTCCATGGTTTCCTGTGGGATAGGCTCTCGCTCATAGCGGCGGATCGATACTCTGTCGAGGAGGGTATTCTTGACGTCTTTCATATTTTGGTTTTTAGTCAGATCTCACATTGAACTTCAGATATGTTTTCAATGCTTGGTCTGGGTTTAAGGGTTTTAAAAGTTAAGGGTTATAAAAAATGAAGGAGGCGGAAGGCGATATGGCCTTCTGCCTCCTCTATAAGTTCCACATCAAAGTATTGTGATGAAACTCCGATAGACAGGGTTTGAGGTCTGCCGGCGCTTTGTAATCCGCCTGTGTCCTGTTGAGGGAGCGACACCTTTCGGTGTGGGGCCCGCCATTGCCTCCGGCAGTAGGTCTCGGTATTTCATTTAAATTTGATGAGTTTCCCAATTTGCTTTGATGTGGTGTTGGGATTGTCTGTTTTGTTGTCAGGCGGCTCTCCGTCTCTGTTTCTATAACGCAAAGATAATGCATTCGGTTGAATCTACCAAATTTCCTCATCAAAATTTTTCGCAGAAGTTACACCCCGATTCTTTCCGGTCGATTTCCTGTTAAGTAGTTCGCAAAAATTAATGATATGATAAATGCGAGATAATTTTGAGGTGGATTGGCTGCGGAGTGAGGGAGCTTAGCGAGCTAAGCGACTGAGCGACAATGCCGATACGGCCAAAATTAGCCGCAGTTATCATATCAAGATCTTGCATAATGCTTGGTTTTTAATATATCGTTTAATTTTTGTGAACTACTTAATGTTTAGGTGTTAAGTTTTAGGTGATTATTGATTTCAGAGTCTTCTGTCATGTCATGCGTTATTTTTGTCGAAACAACTTAGTCCGGTTAAAGAAAATACCTTCCCCGACAGTTGTCGGTCTCAGAAATAATTAGTAACTTAGAGCCTCAAAAGCAACCGGATTCAGCCGGCCATTGACTGCTGTCTCGAGGCTGGAGATGCCGACGAAAAGTTGCGCACATACTATTTTCAGGGGACGCACAACAAAAGTAACACTTAAATGACGACATAATGAAACATATACTTTTGATAATGCTGGGATTGATAATCCCGATGAGCCTGAATGCAAAAGACAGGTTCTATTATAGCGGTGGCAAGAAAATACCGTTGACTGTACAATCCGGCAAATCTGTGCTGATATCAAAAAAGGCAGCACATAGCCCTTACAATAGTAGTATAGATAACACGATAAAGGTCATTAATGATACAGCCTTAGATATAAAGGTTATAGACAGCAGTGTCAAGGCCTTGTCAAAAAAGATGAAATCTGTATCCAATGTCTATCATATCGAGTCCTGTTACCGTAGCAAAAACGGACGGGAACTGTATCCTACGGGATATATCAATCTCGAACTAAAGAAAGCCATGGATTACGGTATACTTGAGAAAACTGCATCTGACTACAATCTTGAAATCGTATCTCAAAATAGATTCATGCCCCTTTGGTATTCTCTGCGAATCGGAGAAGGCACAATAGAATCTGTCATTGACATCGCAAATGATATATATGAGACGGGTCTGTTTTCTTCCTGCTCCCCTGATTTTTCGTTTGATGCTTCTGAAATATCTTATGATCCGTATGTATCATATCAATGGGGACTATACAATCCTGAATATCTGGGGATAGACATATCTGTAAGCGAGGCCTGGAATTATTCTACCGGGAGGGGGATTAAAATTGCGATTATTGACAATGGCGTGGATGTAGATCATCAAGACCTCGTCGATAATATTTATAGAAGTTATGACTTTACTAAGAATGATTCTCCAACTTCTACTTATGGAGATCATGGAACTCATTGTGCAGGAATTGCTGCGGCTGTTCGCAATAATGGTATTCAGATAGCCGGCGTCGCTCCTGATGCGAAAATAATGGCGGCTGGAATAGATTATAATGGTTCCAATCCATTACTTGGATTTGCTGATGGTATAAACTGGGCATGGAAGAATGGAGCGGATATCATTTCTTGTTCATGGGGTGCCTGCGAATGTGATTTAATCAAAAGAGCGATTGATGATGCTGTAACAAAAGGTCGTGAAGGAAAAGGATGTGTATTTGTGAAATCAGCAGGAAATGATAATGATAGTATTACATTCCCCGGGTCTTATAGAAAAGAGATTATTACGGTAGCAAGTATCGATAATAGCGGTATAAGGGAGAATACCTGTTGCTTTGGAAATAGTATGTTTATATCAGCACCTGGCGATCATATATTATCTACTATAGATAATAATGAGGTTGGATATATGTCCGGTAGTTCTATGGCATGTCCGCATGTATCAGGCATTGCTGCTTTGATACTAAGCATAAATTCCTCTCTTTCAAGTAATGAAGTACGTGAGATAATAGCTAAGAGCACAAAGCGTATAGGATATGAACTGTATGATACTGTTAGAGAGTTTGGTTATTGGAACAAATGGTATGGATATGGTCTTGTCAATGCAAGTCTGGCAGTGCAGAATACCCCGAGGTTTTAGTGGGTATCTTCCTTTTTTGTCCCGGATAGGGCAGAGGGTCTGAGCGGTGAACTCAGTCCTGCGAAATGTATGCGGTTCATCTCTGCCGGCTTAAGTATCTCGGCGCTTTTAAGGTCGGGCTCAGGTATTCTTTTCATCTTTAGGAAGGTTTTTGAAAATTCTTACGATAAGGTTGATGGCAAGCACTGCGAATACATAGACCGCCACGAGAATTAGGAAATCCGCATTTATCGGGAAAGCGCGTGACGGCCATCCGCCACCGAGCCAGCAGAAGAATTTAAGCCATAGCGTAGCCTGCACGCCTACACACAGCGTGCACCAGTGGTGCGCCTTGTATTTCTGATACCATATGCTCCAGAAGGAATAGGGCAGACAGCAGGCGTTGCATATGGCCAGTTGTGACCACAGATGCGGAAACAGCAGTAGCGTAGCCAGCGACACGCTGAAATATCCGAATCCCACCTCGCTCCATGAGAACACACCAAAAAGCTTCGATGCCTTGTCGGCCACAATCTCGTCGCATCCTCCCTTTTCCAGAATGCTGCATACCCTCTCGGAAGCAGACGTATGTATGTGCAGCGACTTCTGCATGAGTAGAAACGATAGATACAGTCCCACGCAGTCAAGCACTGCCACAAGCACCGTCGACACGTCGGCATATACGCGTCGCGTCACGAAAAACCATACGAACACCGCGAGCGCGGCCACGGCCAGCGCGTATTTCGATCCCGCTTCAACCAGCTCCGTTATCCTGTGCGACCTTACATCCGGTTCGGCCGATGATTTGTCCGGAAAGGCGAGCAGCGCGATGCCGTTCCATGCCGCCTTAAACTTTTCGAGGTCAGTGCTCTCGGCCTCGCCGTATGAATCATATGATATCGTGCCCTTACCCGAGTCGATGTCGGTCACGATCACGAATGCCCCGGAGCGTGTCTGTGCCAGGAACGGAGAAGTGATGCGTGTTATTTCCGACTTGTCGGCCACCTTCACCCCCTTGTTGGCAATGCCGTATTCTGTCAGCAGATGCGAAAGACCATACAGCGACTTGAATGTCATCGTATGGAAACGTCCGTCGCTGTAGGAGGCCGTATGTGGCACTCCTAAAGCGGCGAGAAATCGGGAGAAGATACTTTGCGGTGTCATGGCTTGTCAGAGATATGACTGTACCTTGGCGAGCAGCATGTTGCCGTCCATCTCGCCACTGTGTCGCCACACCGGTTCTCCGTTCTTGAACACGATGAATGTCGGTGTGGAATCGATGTCGAATTCATCAGACAACTGCGGCTCCTTCTCGATGTCGACCTGCACCACAGGTGCCTGTCCGTCAAGAAGTTCGCGTATCTGCTCCATCACGGGAGCCATCCGGTTGCAGTGGGGGCACCATGTGGCATAGAACTCCATTAGTACCACCGGCGCTTTCATGATTTCTTCGTAAGTCATAGTATTTTAGAATTAAGTTTGTGGGTGAACTGCTTAGGGTCAATAAGTTTATGCGACTTATGAAAAATGAACAACGGAATATAATCCATTGTTCATTTTCCTGTCTCGTATGATTATAAGGTTGTTTTGGCCCCATGTTTTATTAGAAGTGGCCTTGGTCATCATTGATGTATGTAAGTTCCGCCCTTAACGCCATATTGCGTGGAAATGATGCACCGGACCATGTCCCTTGCCAATGCGGTAGCGTGAGCCGGCTTCAATGGCCGAAGCGATATATTCTTTAGCGAGCCTGGCCGACTCGTCGAGCGGATGCCCGAGCGCGAGAAATGACGCTATGGCCGACGAGAGCGTGCACCCCGTCCCGTGGGTATTGACAGTGTCTACCCTCCGGCTCGTGAGCCTTGTCGATTTCCCGGTCTCGGCATTATGGAATATGTCTGTGAGCTCGTCGTCAGAAAGATGCCCGGCTTTCAGGAACACCGAAGCCCCCATCTGTGCCAGTTCACGTGCCGCATCGGGAAGGTCATCTATGTTTTCAATTCGGCGTCCGAGCAGCATCTCTGCCTCAGGAATGTTGGGCGTGATCACGCGGCTTCTCGGTATCAGCACCTCGCGGAGCGTAGCCACCGCGTCTGCCTCAAGCAGCGGATCGCCGGAAGTGGCCACCATCACCGGATCAAACACGATGTCCTTGATTTCCGGATATCCGTCAAGTGTCTCGCGTACCGTGCGTACCAGTTCCGACGAGTGCAGCATGCCTATCTTCACTGAGTCCGTGCCTATGTCATCGAGAATCGAGCGTATCTGTCCGGCCACAAACAGGGACGGAACCGGATGCACGTCCGTCACTCCCACGGTATTCTCGTCCACAACCGCCACTATGGCGGAAGTGGCAAAACACCCGCAGGCGGATATTGTCTTTATGTCGGCCTGTATGCCGGCTCCTCCGCTCGGGTCGCTTCCGGCTATCGTCATCACCCGCCGGTAAGTCTTTGTCCTTATATCTTCCATTGTTCCATGTTGTATGCGCTGTCCCAGAACATCCATTCCATCCGTGTGCATGTCACGAACGCCTCAGTCATCCGGTTCCTGATTTCCGGAGTAGTGTTGTCGGCCAGACGGTCACATATTTCTATGGCACGCTTGTTCGACCGTGCGAAGTCCTCGTCGGCATAAGTCTCGATCCAGTGAGCATATGGATTGCCCGGTTTGTATTTGCCGAGTATTTCCTCGCCTACACGCTGGTAGACCCAGAAGCATGGCAGTATCGCAGCGGCTTCTATCTCTACTGGTCCGAGCGCCTGTGCTGACTCATAAGAATTATAGAGAAGGCACGTTGGTGTGGGTGTGGTTTCGCCCGTGGTGCCGTTCAGATACGATTCATGCAGTGCTTTCTCCACAATGATGCCGTTGGCTGAGAAACGCAGGAAGTCCTCCATCTGGTCCTTCTCCGGAAGACGCGATGCTATGTGGGCGAGAATGCGCCCGTAGTTTTCGATATAGATGGAATCCTGTTTGATATAGAATAGGAACCGCTCCCTGCTCAGTGTCCCTTCAGCCAGTTCCTTCACGAATGGCAGGTCCAGAATGGCCTCATAGATAGGTTCTGCCTTTTTCCAGGCCTCTTCACTCCATTTCTTCATAGTTCGATATTATTGAATGTCATGTCTTTGATGTTGAATGTCAGCAGTTTCCCTGTAAGACTGCTGCCGAATCCGCATATCAGTTTGATTACTTCCGCCGCCTCGATGGCTCCCGCTATGCCTGGAAGTGCGCCTACCACTCCACCGGCCGATGGCGGCATTGAGCTCAGCGTATCGCGTTCCGGATAGATGTCGCTGTAGCCCGGCTTGCCGGGCAGGAATGTGCCGACCTGTCCGTCAAAAGCCCCGATTGATCCGTATACCCAGGGCTTGCCGAGTTCGCCGCATACCTCCTCTATCAGGTAGCGCGTGGCATAGTTGTCGCAGCAGTCAGCCACGATGTCGTAGCGGGTTATGATGTCTCTTGCATTTGCCGGTGTCAGCCCGTCGCTCCATAGGTCGAATGCCGTGTCGGGCGAGAGTGCCGATAGCCGTCTGAAGGCGGCCTCGGTCTTGATGGTCCCGATGTCGTCCACTCCATAAAGTGTCTGCCGCTGCAGGTTGCTTTCCGATACGCGGTCGCTGTCGCAGAGTCCGATGCGTCCTACTCCCGCTCCGGTCAGATATAGGCCTGCGGGACATCCGAGTCCTCCGAGCCCTACTATCAGCACGCTGCTCTCCAGAAGCCTCCTCTGGCCCTCTTCCCCGATTTCGGGAAGCATCATCTGTCGTGCGTATCTTTCCATGGTCAGTCAAAGGTCTTGTCCCAGTCTTTCCACACCGGTTCATATCCGCCTCGCCTGATGGCTTCCGCCACTTCCTGTGGCGTACGCTCGTCGCTCACCGAGAATTGTTCCAGCGACTGCGGATAGGTATGGTAGCCTCCCGGGTCCGTCTTCGAGCCTGCGCTCATCGATGTCACTCCGAGCGTCATCATGTTGTCGCGGAAGGAAGGATACTCACGTGTGGAATATGATATGTCCACGTCATGGTCGAATATCCTGAAGGCAAAAGTCAGCTGGGCCAGCTCGCGGTCGCTCATCACCACATTTGGCTGATATCCTCCCGCCGCCGGACGCATGCGTGGGAAATTCACGCTGAACCGCGTACGCCAGTAGTTCTTTCTCAGATAGCGCAGATGTATCGCCATCATGGTCACGTCGGTGCGCCAGTCCTCGAGTCCGATCAGCACTCCCATGCCTATCTTGTGCAGCCCGGCCTGCCCCATGCGGTCATAGCCGTTGAGCCTCCATTCGAATATCGACTTCATGCCTGCCGGGTGATAGGTCTTGTATCTGGCCCGGTTGTATGTCTCCTGGAAGCATACCACTCCGTTGAGTCCCGATCGGGTCAGCCTCTCGTAGTCTTCCGCCTTCAGGGGCATCACTTCCATCGACAGGTTGCTGAAATACGGACGGCACGTACGCAGCGCCTCCTCGAGATAGTCGGTACCTGCCACCACCGGGTTCTCGCCTGTGACGAGGAGCAGGTTCTCGAAAGGCGCGAGCCTGCGTATTGCCTTGCACTCGTCTTCTATCTGCGGCATTGTCAGCACCACGCGGTCAAACCGGTTGTGGCGGTTGAATCCGCAGTAGACGCATGAGTTGGTGCAGGAATTGGTGATATACATGGGGATATACATCGAGATTGTCTTGCCGAATCGCTCTTGCGTGTAGTGGCGGCTGAGCGCAGCCATCTGTTCCAGATATGGCGCGGCGGCAGGCGACACGAGTGCCATGAAATCTTCCGGTCCCGGATGACGTGCCCCGAGGGCACGCTCCACGTCGGCCGGGGTCATCGACATTATCCTGTCGGTGGTCTCCTGCCAGTCGTATTCTTGTAGTACTTCGGAAAACATCAGTCAAGGAATGAGGTTAACGGACTGCTTGCTATCGCCACTCTCGATCTTGCCCCGAGACCAGCCTCGTATGCCTCCCGGCCTGCCTCCACGGCCTTTGCGAAGGCCCGAGCCATGGCTACAGGATCGCCAGCTACGGCTATGGCCGTATTGACGAGCACCGCGTCGGCGCCCATCTCCATGGCCTCGGCCGCGTGGGAGGGTGCCCCGAGTCCGGCGTCGACCACCACGGGCACGCGGCTCTCCTCAATGATTATCTCGATCATGTCTTTCACCACTATTCCCTTGTTGGTGCCGATCGGGGCTGCAAGAGGCATTACAGCGGCGGTTCCGGCTTCCTCAAGGCGCTTGCATAGCACCGGGTCGGCCTGGATGTATGGGAGCACTATGAAGCCGAGACGCGCGAGTTCTTCCGTGGCCTTTAGGGTCTCGATGGGGTCGGGTAGGAGATACTTCGGATCGGGATGTATCTCAAGTTTTATGAAGTCGGTCTCGAATGCCTCTCTGGCCAGTTGCGCGGCCAGTACGGCCTCCTGTGCGTTGCGCACCCCCGAGGTGTTGGGCAGAAGCCTTATCCCCGGGCGCATTATGTGTTGCAGCATGTCGTCCTCGCGGTTGTCCGTGTCTATTCTCTTCAGCGCGGCCGTCACGAGCTGCGATCCCGAGGCGGCTATCGCCTCGGCCATTACGGCATTGGAACTGAATTTTCCCGTGCCTACGAAGAGTCGGCTCGAGAACTCATGTCCTCCTATTGTCAGTTTTCCCATTTGCATATGATTTTTTCGGTTGTGTTCTTTATGTCTGTTGCGTTGAGTATAAGCCCTGACACCGCCACTCCGTCTACACCCGTGAGGCGTAGGCGCGGCAGGTCGTCGAGCGTGATTCCGCCTATGGCCACCACGGGCAGGGCCAGGCCGCGCCTGCGGCATTCCGTCATTATCCTGTCGTAGCCTTCGGCTCCCAATATGGGCGACAGACGCTTCTTGGTGGTGGTGAAACGATAGGGCCCGAGTCCTATGTAGTCGGCTCCGGCGTCCTGCGCCGCCATCACGTCGTCGGCGGTGTTGGCCGTCGCTCCTATTATTTTTTCCGGTCCGAGCAGCGCACGGGCCTCACTTACCGGCATGTCGTTCTTGCCGAGGTGTACGCCGTCGGCTCCGAGGGTACCGACGAGGTTTACGCGGTCGTCAAGTATGAGTGTCGCGCCATGACGGCGGCACAGCGGAAGCATTCGGCGGGCCATGTCGGAAAATTCCTCGTCCGAGGCATCTTTCATTCTCAGCTGCACCCAGCGGCAGCCACCGCGGAGTGCCTCTTCCAGTCCGCGGTCGGTGTGTGTGATAAACTGTAGCATGTCTTGTCTTGTTTTCCATGCCTCTGAGAGCATGGCGGCTCCTCCAAATCCGGCCTCCTGAAGTTCCCCGAGTCTTGCGAAGGTGACTCCGCCTAAAGCGTACACGTTGTCAAGACGGATTTTCCTTAGGCTTTCGATGGAAAATCCGCTCTTGTATCCCGGCTTTGAGATGCTGTCGTAGATGGGACTTAGCGTCAGGTAGTCGAGGTTGTGGTATCGTTCTGTTTCCTCGATGCTGTGGCAGCTGCGGCTGACGAGTCCCCGCCATCCCGGCGGAGATGATGGATTCCTGCCGTTGAGGTGTATTCCTCCCAGCCCGAATCTCTCGGCAAGATGGAAATGGTCGTGAAGGGTTATGGCCGGATAATACCGTCGCGGAATCCTTTCTATCAGCGAGGCTACTGCTGCCGCGTCGGCTCCGGGCTTGCGTATGTGCACGCGTTCCCATCCGCGGTCGAGCAGACGGCGGATGTCTTTTTCCTCACCTTCGGGGAAATATGGCTGTGTGATTGCAATGAGTCTCATCAGCCTCCGCATACTGCGGTGATAACGGTCACATGGTCTCCTTCAGCGAGGGAAGCGGTGTTCCAGTCCGCTTTTCTCACTATCCTGTTGTTTACCGCTACCGCCACTCCTATGGTCGGCAACTGATTCTCTTCCAGCAGTCCGGCTACTGTCAAGCAGTCCGAATCTGTAGAATACTCCTTTTGATTTAGAAATATTTTCATGATTCGCTCCTTTCGTCGGCATTACCCGCATCAAGTTCATAGGGTTTGATCTCAGCCTCCTTGTCGCTCAGGCGTAGGGAGACACCCCTTGTTGAAACAATGGTATCGTTTTTGATATCCACTGCAAAGTTATTACAAAATTTTTGAAAATGCAAACTTTAATAATCTATTTTAACTCGGAAGACGTTTCATTTTAAAAGATAGTAGTTCGCAAAAATTAATGATATGATAACTGTGAGATAATTTGAGGCGTATTGGCTGCGGAGTGAAGGAGCTTAGCGAGCTAAGCGACTGAGCGACAATGCCGATACGGCCAGAATTAGCCGCAGTTATCATGTCAAGACCATATCAGATACTATGTTTACATATGTCGTTTAATTTTTGTGAACTACTATGTTGCTCAAACGGCTTTAATTCCACTGAATAATACTATGAATACACAGTTAAAAAGGGAACTACAGGATTTTCTCGACAGCAGGCAGATCCTTGACACTGATCTCTGGCGCGAGATTTATGCCAGGGACGCTTCGTATTTCAATATAAAGCCCGAATGCGTGGTACGTCCTGCTGATGTGGAGCAGGTGAGGAGGGTGCTCGCCGCGGCGGCTCGCGCAGGCGTGGGCGTTACCTTCCGTGCCGGTGGCACGTCGCTCTCCGGCCAGACCGTCAACCACGGAATCATCTGTGAGCTCCGCACCCGGTTCAACCGCTGCGAGGTGCGTGACAATGGCAGGAAGGTCTGGTTTGAGCCGGGGCTTACCGCAAGCCAGGTCAACCGCATCCTGCGTCCCCACCACCATCACATCGGCCCCGACCCTGCGTCCTCTTCGGCCGCGATGATGGGTGGAATCCTCAGCAACAACAGCAGCGGTATGTCGGCCGGAGTAGCCGGCAATTCCTACCACACGCTTGCCTCCATACAGTTCATGCTCGCCAACGGCCACAGCTATGACAGCGCCTCGGCTGCCGACCGCAAGAGGTTTGCCGAGGAGGAGCGGGAACTTTGCAACGGCCTGATGAGGATTCGCGAGGAGATCCTGCGCGACGACAGCATACGCAACCGCATCATTTCCAAATACAGGATAAAGAATGTCACCGGCTATGCCATGAACTCGTTTGTCGACTTCGACGACCCAATGGACATCTTCGCCCATCTCCTCATAGGAAGCGAGGGAACTCTTGCATATATCATATCCGCCGAACTTAACACCGTCCCCCTCTATACCGTCTATTCGTCAGCGATGCTATATTTCGAGGATGTCACCAGGGCCGCGGCCTCCGCCCATGCTCTCGGCGCCGGGGGAGCCCTCTCGGTGGAGATGATGGACTATGCCTCGCTGCGTACGAGCATGGGCATGCGTTCCGATCTTCCCGCAGGCACCACTGCGATGCTCGTCGACTTCGGCGCATCCGACTCTGAGGCTCTCGAGCATATGCTGGCCAAGGCGCGGCCGGTCATCGGTTCTCTGTCGGGACTCATTCATGTCGATCAGTTCACTCATACCGTGGCTGAGCGCGACAGACTATGGAACATCCGTGACGGTGTCTTCCCATGTGTGGCAGGTGCGAGGGTGCCGGGATCCACAGTCATACTCGAGGATGTGGCGGCTCCCGTCGAGCGTCTTGCCGAACTGGTGGAGGGTGTTGACCGTCTGTTTGGCAAGTATGGCTATCAAGGTGCCATATTCGGCCATGCCCGCGACGGCAACATCCATCCGCTTGTAACCTCTAAGATGGATTCACGCAAGGCTACCGACAATTTCCGCCGTTTCATGGATGATTTCGTCGACCATGTCCTATCGCTCGACGGTTCCCTCAAGGGCGAGCACGGCACGGGACGCGCCATAGCTCCATTCGTGGAGCGGGAGTGGGGGCCTGAGATCTATTCTATGATGCGTCGCGTAAAGCAGCTTGCCGATCCCGGTAATTTGCTCAACCCCGGCGTGATGATCAACGATGACCCCGAATGTTTCGTAAGGCCGATGAAAAGCATGGATCTCTTCGGCGATCGACTCGGTTATGAGCAGGCCGACAAGTGCATCGAGTGCGGCTACTGCGAGCATGTATGCCCCACCCGTGATATTACTCTGACTCCGCGCCAGCGCCTGCAGGCAAGGAGGATCATAGCGCGCACCGGTTCCCGGCAGCTGGAGAAGGAATACCGCTACATCGGCGATGAGACATGCTGTGCCGACGGTTCATGCCAGTTGCCCTGCCCCATGCATATCAATACGGCCACCGTCACCGACGCCATCAGGGTGGAGACCAACAATTCCATCTTCGACAAGGCCCTCTCGGCCAGCGCCGGCCACTACGGGATGGTGGAGAAGGTCATAAGGGGTGCCTTGAAGGCGGGTGTCGCCGCCGGAAAGGTGGTCTCTCCGTATCCCCTGATATGGGGCACGGATTTCCTCCACCGCCTCTACCGTCAGGTTCCCCACTGGTCGCGTCATTTCCCCATGCCCGCCCCGATAAGGTGGAAGGAGCCGGAGGGAAACGTCGACTTCATCTACTTCCCCGCCTGCGTCACCCGCATATTCGGAGCCTCATCTCTCGGCAAGGACGACATGATTACGGTCATGCTCCGTGTGGCAGACAGATGTGGCTGCAATATGGCGCTTCCCAAGGAGATGCACGGACTCTGCTGTTCTCAGATCTGGGAGCACAAGGGCGACCCGGAGGGGCAGGCCACCATGGCCGCGAAGGTGGTCGACGTCTTTTATCGTCAGAGCCGCGCTGGTGCCATACCCATCGTGTGCGATACCACCTCCTGCACCCACACCCTGCTTGGCCTGGCTGCAAAGGAAGGCCTGCTGTCGGAGGAATCGCGCCGGAAATACGAGGCCCTGAAGATAATCGACATCATCCAGTGGCTCCACGACAGTGTCATGCCGCGCCTGAAGGTGGTCAGGCCCAAGGGGCGCGTGCTGATCCATCCTACTTGCGCCACTCGTTTCACCGGCGGCAGCGGGATGATTGCCGAACTGGCCGCTAAATGCGCCCGAGAGGTTGTCGTGCCCTCCGAGGCATGGTGCTGTGGCGCGGCAGGCGACCGTGGCTTTATCTTCCCGGAGGTGGCGAAGTCTGCTGTCCGCGACGAGCGTGCCGAGATAGAGGGGCAGGATTTCGACGGCTGCTACTCGGTGGCACGCACATGCGAGATCTCGATGATGTCCACGATAGGCCGCCCCTACGAGTCTATCCTCTATCTCATCGACGAGACCATGGAGTAACCTCCTTCTTCCGTCTGTCCGGATTTCTTTTACCCGCTTTTGCCTTCGGCAGCACGAGGACGGGGAATACGGCGAGCAGTCCGGCAAGCGACATTGCCAGTCCTCCCATGGTGCCGATGGCGAGCGGATACCAGAATGATTCCCTGGTTGTGCCGGCTATGAAGGGTATGAACCCGAGGATAGTGGAAGTCACCGTAAGCAGTATGGGCACGATCTTGATGCGGAAGGCCCGGATATAGACCTTGCGCGGAGTCGCCTTGGGATATTGCCTGCGCAGGGTATTGTATTCGTCGAGTATGTATATGGCGGCGTTGACCGTGATGCCGGCAAGGAGGATAAACGATGCGAATCCCCCCTGGTCGAAGTTCAGTCGCATGAGATGGAATATCGAGAATACCCCGATAAACGACACCGGGATTATGAATATTATGGCGAGCGGCTGGCGCAGCGAGTTGAAGAGGATGGAGGTGATGACGAAGATGATGCCCGTCACCAGGAGTATCAGCAGGTACTTTGCCCGGTCATCCTCCGGTCTACGTGAGTCATTGATGTTTTCGGCCCTGTATCCAGCCGGCATTGTGGAGTTGATGGTCTCGATGTCCTGCCTCAGCAGGCGCTCGCCCTGCGTGGTTGAGCCAATGTATTCGTATTGCAGGCAAAGCACGTACTCCTGGTTTTTCTTCACTATCTCCTGAGGCGCCTGGCGCTTCTCGATGCTGCATATGTCAGCGAGCTTGAACGTCTTTCCGTCGGCGGTGAAGGGCTGTCTCATCAGTGCGAAGAGGTCATACCGGTCTCCCTGCGTCGAATACAGCCGTATCATCTCGTTTCCTCTGGCCGAAGCGATGGAGCCGCTGCCTGTGCCACGTCCGAAAGTCGGCTCTATCGCGGAAAAGAGCCGGCCGGCGTCAAGCCCGGCCTTGGCGAGTTTCTCGCGGTCGATGGCGAGATGGAACTCCGAGTAGTCGTCTTTCCAGTATGAGAATTCCGATGCGATGTCCACCTCCCTTATCCTGCGGTGTGTCAGCAGGGTGTCGCGCATCCGCTCCGCCTGGCGGTAGAGCTCGTCGTAGTTGTAGCCGATCATCCTGACGCGGTAACTTCCGGCGGTCTCCCTCACGTCGTTGCTGAATCCCATGTCCTCCAGACCGTACACGCTCCATGATCCTCCCCCTGTGGTGATGGCCTTCGATATCACGTCGCTCTTCAGCCTGTATGGAAAACCGTCGTGCCGGTGCTCCCTCTCGAAGAATACCGAGATGGATGCGCGCCGCGGACTCGTGATCGAGGTCTGGAATTGCCTGATTTCCGGGTATTCGGCCAGATATGCCTCCATTTTCTTCATCAGCGTGTTCATCTGCTCGAGCGTGGCTCCGTTGGGTAGGGTGGCGTTGATCATCAGCACGGGCTCGCCGGGTTCGCGGTCGAGGTATGAGCCGTTGTAGACCTTCTCCACGAAGAGCCGCAGCGTCCCTCCCAGTATCCTGTCGGTCCACGGTTTCACTTGCTCCTTGTAGGTGTCCGAGCCGAAGATTGCGTTGTATTTTTCCGCCCAAAGGCCGTCTCCCTCTGTCTTTTCCGGTATCATGAACACCGGAAGCCCGAACGCGAGGACGACTGCGGCGATGATCGCGCCCCTGAAGCGTATTGCGAGCCCGATTGCCTTGTCGTAGGCGCCGGAGAGTGCGAGCGCGGCCTTCCGGCGCAGCCTTCTCGACCGTCCCCCCCGCGCGCTCCGGCGTATGCCCATGCGCTCTATGAGCGCCGGCACGAGCAGCAGCGCCACTGCAAGCGAGACCGCAAGGTTTATTATCACCACCGTCACGAAGTCCTGAAGGCTCAGTCGTGTCTTCTCGTCCATGAAGAATACCACCGACAGTGCTCCTGCGGTGGTCAGCGTGGCCGCCATGATCGACGTGAAGGCACCCGCGTTGCGGCGTCGCGTGTAGTGGTCGGCCATCACTATCAGGTTGTCGATTATCAGGTTGAGCGATATGGTGATGCCCGCGAGCGAGTATAGCTGTATCTCGGTGTCCGTCAGATAGTAGAATCCGGCCGCCACCGCGAGGTTGATTGTGAGTCCCGCGGTTATCATCATCATGTAGCGCAGGCTCATCGATACGAGTGCCACGAATAGAAGGAGAATCGCCACTGTCAGCCCCGTCCTGAAATATATCTTGTCGAGCTCGTCGTTGATTTCCTCCGTTGCGTCATACACGGTGTCGGTCGTGTATCCCGGCGGCATTCTTCTCTCCAGCGTCTCCAGCGTATTGCGTATGGCCTTGGCCGCGTTCAGCTGGTTGGCGTTTTCCTCTGCCGTGATATTGACATATATAGAGTTAAGGCCGTTGACCCTGAAATATCCCGTGGGGTCTGACTCGTCGTAGGTGGTCTCTGTTATCTTGTCGAGCGTTATCGGGTCGCCGTGTCTCGTGGTCAGCACGATTTCTTCCGGAGCGAACCGTTCGCGACTCCCTGCCGGCGGCCTCAGCGTGAGGCGCATCCTGTGTCCGTCACTGTCTCCTGATATAGGCGCGATGCCGAGAAATTCCGAATGGTAGTGTTCCGTTATGGCCTGCCTTATGTCGTCGGGTGTGATGCCGAGGGCATCCAGCCGGTCTATGTCGTAACGCAGTTTCCACTCCATTGGCTGAGCACCGCTCAGTTCCACCTTTCCCACACCCTTTGTCTTTGCCAGCGCCGGTTTCATGTTGTCCTCTCCGTAGGCGAGTATGTCGGCCGGATTGGCGGGCGCGTTGAGCGTCAGGGTCATGAAAGGCCGGGAGCCTTCCTTGTCGGCCTGACGCAGGGAGATGGTCGGATAACTCACGTTTTCCGGCAGTTCGCCCCATATCTGCCTGATGATGGCCGACACCTCGAATCGGGCGTTGTCCACGTCGGCATGGCGGTCAAGGCTGACCGTCACGCGTCCCCCTCCGTTGCGCGACTTAGAGTCGATCTCCTTCACTCCCTGCATCCGGGCGATGACCGACTCAATCCTCGACGTCACCTCCTGCTCCACGGTGCGTGCCGAAGCCCCCTGCATCGAGTAGCGTACGGTGATCGAGGGCAGGGTCTGCGACGGCGCGAGCTTCACCGGCAGCAGCGGCACGAGCGCGCATCCCGCTATGGCAAGCGCGATAAAGACGACGATTATGGAAAAAGCCCGTTCCTTCACTTTCAAGATCAAAAATTCAAAAACCGAAATTCAAAATTCAAGGAGCAAAATTCAAATTGCAGAATAGATAATTCAAAATTCAAAATTCAACATTCAAAATTGCATAATAGATCACTCAAGATGCAGAATTCAACATTCAAAACTCAACATTCAAAATTCAAATTGTCACAGCTCAAACTCCCGAGTAAGCGGCAGGTCCATCTCGAAGTCGTGCAGCGTCAGCCGGCGTATCTTGTAGTGGCTCAGCCAGAAGTTCTGCAATGCTGATATATAGTTTTTCGAAGCCTCCTGCCGCCGGTTGAGGGCGAGGGTCATCGCGTTGACGTCCGCCTTGCCGATGATGAAGCGCTGTTGCGTCTGCGCGTAGGCCATGTCGGCGAGGTCAAGGGCCTCGGATGCCGATGCGATCATGCTCTGCCTCACCTCGTAGTCGCTGACGGTCATCAGTATGTCCTCTTCTATCGTGAGTTCCTCCTGGGCCGCCGCTATGCGCGTGACGTCGAGGTCGTTCCGGGCCATGTTGACCTTACCTTTCCTGACACCCCAGTCCACGAGCGGCACCGTTATCGACACGTTGACGAGGTCCTGCCGCAGCAGCGACCGGTAGGCTCCGGCTATGCGGTCCGACACCTGGTTGAATCCCACCGAGGCGTTGACCGAGGCGTTAAACCGTGACTCGGCCACCGTTCGGCTCACCTCCCTCTCGCCTTCGAGTATCTTCTGCCGGTGCTCGAGAAGCGTGGGGTTGTTTTCCTCGGCGTAGGCGAGGGCGAGGTCGGCCGGGATGTCGATGCTTCTCGGCTTGCCGGGCAGAAGCACCTCGATTTCCGTGTTCTTGTCCATGCCGAGAAACGATGCGAGCGAGAACATGGCCCGCTTCAGCGCGATGCGGGTGTTCTCCAGCGTGTTGCGCGCGTTCACGCGGTCAAGTTCCAGGGTCAGGAGGTCGGCCCTTGAGATGGCCGCTATCCTGTATCGCCGATCGCCGATTGTGTAGAGCGTGTCGCACGAGGCCACGTTCTCTTCCGCCAGCCTGTATTCCGCCTGTGCGAGCGCGAGCGAGAAGAAATAGGTCACTGCCTGCTCGCTGACGGCCTCCATGTTGTAGATCAGTTCCTTCTTGGCCTTCTCATAGCGCAGCGGCTCGATCTTCCTCTCCCATCTGAACCGGTTGAAGCCTATCAGGCTCTGCCGGTAGCCGACCCTTACCGGCACCGAGGAGAACTGCGTGTAGGTGTTCGCTCCGAAGTTGCGCATGTATTCAAGGCTCGTGTCGAGATAGAACGTACCGCCGAGCAGGTCGAAATTCTGCTGCACCTCCAGTCCGGCCGATGCGCTGTACATCTGCTGCTGCCTGAATATGTCGATATTCTGTTCGGAGTCGTATCGCTGCGTCATATAGCGGTTATAGGAAGCCGGAGTAAGGGTCAGCGACAGGCTCGGAAGCCGCCCTGCACGGTAGCTGACATACTGCCAGTAGTTCGACTGATACATGTTGCGGTATCGGAAAGCCATCAGCGACGAGTCGTTGGCAAGCTCTATAGTCCTGCCAAGCGTAAGCGTCACCGCCGACGCCAACTGCGTCGCGCCTGACGCGATTACCACCGACAGCATCACCACCGCTGCCCTTAGCAGGAATCCCCGCCGCCCGATATAAATTTTACCCATCACAAAAATTTCAAAAGTAAAAAATATTCAAAATTCAAAATTCAACATTCAAAATTCATCAACGCATTTGTAAAACAGCGGAATAATAAATACGCTCACCGCCGTCCCCACCACCATCGAGCCGATCATCGCTATGGCGAGCGGACGCTGCAGCTCCGAGCCCATGTCGTTGCTGAAGAGCACCGGAGCCATAGCGAGGACAGTGGTCAGCGACGTCATGATGATGGCCCGCAGTCGCCGGCGTCCCGCCGTGTGGATGGCCTCCATGAGCGGCATACCCGACTTGCGCAGCTCGTTGATGGCGTCAAGCTTGAGAATGGAGTCATTGACCACGATGCCGCACGTCACTATGATGCCGATGGCCGACATGAGGTTGAGGCTCTCGCCGAGCATCATGAGCGCGATAAGGGCGAAAGCCGTGTCCACCGGTATCTCGAGCAGCACTATGAGCGGCTGCATGAAACTCCCGAACTGCGCGCACAGTATGAAATACATCAGCATTACCGACACGAGCAGTATCACTATAAGCTCGCGCATCATTCTCGCGTTGCTCAGCCAGCTTCCGGCGAAGTCCGCCTCGAGGTCTCCCTCGCGGCGCACCGTCTCCGTGATTGTCTCCATCAGTTCCTCCTCGTTTCCGGTAGCGTCAAACTCCAGCGGCACATACTCCCCGGCCTCGCCCGCCACTATGGTCTTCAGGTCCCGGCTTTCCGATGTCCTTATCAGCTCGCGCAGCGGTATCTCCGTCCGCTTCCCCTCCCTGTCGGGGCGGCTGCGCACCGTGAGCGTGCTGATGGTCTCCCATATTCCGTTTACCCTGCCCGCTATCTCTATCGGCGTATATTCCTGAAGGGAGCGTAGCGTCGACACCTCTC
>X108_Striped_Desert_Hamster__coassemble_115_pt1 | contig 26664 bp, 19 predicted proteins | sample X108_Striped_Desert_Hamster__metabat2_low_PE_001 | metagenome-assembled genome bin X108_Striped_Desert_Hamster | reverse complement strand
GGTAACTGCAGAATACTTCCCCAAGCGTGACCGCGCATATGCTACTTCCATCTTCAATGCAGGATCGGCAGTAGGCGCGCTCATAGCTCCCTTCACCATCGGCCCGCTCGCAAAGTTCTTCCAGAGCATCGGCTGGGGTAACGGCTGGGAAATGGCCTTCATCATCATCGGTGCCCTCGGCTTCGTATGGATGGGCTTCTGGGTACTCCTCTATAAGGAACCCGCAAAAAATCCCCATGTCAATCAGGCTGAGCTTGCCTACATAGAGCAGGACAACACTGATGCTGACGAGACCGCGACTGAAAAGGCAGAGAAAGAGGACAGCGAGACTGCTACGATTCCTTTCCTTCAGTGCTTCAAGTACCCGCAGACATGGGCAGTATTCTTCGGTAAATTCCTGACTGACGGCGTATGGTGGTTCTTCCTTTTCTGGACACCGGCTTACATCACCGACGTGTTCAAGCTTTCCACATCGTCAGGCGAGGGAATGATCATGATTTTCGTATTGTACCTGATCACCATGCTCTCTATCTACGGTGGTAAACTACCGTCGATCTTCATTGACAATGCAGCCAAGAAAGGAATCACTGTAGACCCCTATTCTGCCCGCATGAAGGCTATGTTCATATTCGCGCTCTTCCCGCTGCTTGCCCTCTCCGCACAGCCGCTTAGCGGACTGTCACCCTGGATGCCTATCATCATAATCGGTATCGCCGGTGCAGCCCATCAGTCTTGGAGCGCCAATATCTACTCGGTAGTCGGCGACATGTTCCCGAAGTCCACTATCGCGACCATCATCGGTATAGGCGGTATGGCAGGCGGTATCGGTTCCTTCCTCATCAACCTTGGATCAGGCGTGCTCTTTGACTATGCAGCCGAGACCCAGATGTCGTTCATGAGTTTTGAAGGCAAGCCGGCCGGTTACTTTATCGTATTCTGTATATGTGGCGTAGCCTATCTGCTTGGATGGTGCGTCATGAAACTCCTCGTTCCTCGTTACAAGAAGATTGAAGTAGCATAATCACAACCTTCCTGCATCATAGAAATGAAGAAAATATCTATATTATTGCTCACGCTGGCAGCGATGCTGCCAGCGTGGGTTCTTGCACAGGAGCCGACCGATACCATTACGATTTGGATGGCCGGCGACTCCACTATGGCAAATAAGAAAATCGATGACGAAAAACAGGAACGCGGTTGGGGCCAGATGCTGCCTCTCCTGCTTCAGGGGCCTGTAAAAGTCAGCAACCATGCTGTCAACGGACAAAGCAGCAAGAGTTTTCTCGACAGTGGAAGATGGGATAAAATGATGGCCGGAGTCAAAAAAGGTGACTATGTCATCATACAGTTCGGACATAACGATGAAAAAATAAAGAATCCAGACCGTTATTCAGCACCCGGAACCACATTTGACGCCAATCTGACAAGAATGGTCAAGGAGGTGAAAAAGAAAGGTGCCACTCCCATTCTGATGAACTCTATCGCAAGACGTAACTTCCCTTCCGATAAAATAGACAATACAAAGGATGTCAGCGACGGCGAGAACGGAACTGTCGGCCCGAAGAATGTCAATCCCAAAGACGAAGGATCAAGGCTCGTCGACACTCACGGGGATTATCTGCTGTCACCTAAAAATGTTGCCAAAAAAGAAAAGGTCACTTTTATCGACATGAATAATGCCACAAGAGACCTTATCCAGTATCTTGGCACGGAAAAGTCGAAAACACTGTTCATGTGGATACCTGAGGGCAAGTATAAATTCTGTCCGAAGGGTAAGGTAGACAATACCCATCTCAATATCTACGGTGGTACCGTGCTGGCACGTATCGCCGCAGACTCGCTTGCAAAAAGGGTGCCCGCTCTTGCGCGCTTCGTAATTCCTCAGGAGAGAGCAAGAGAGATGAAGTATGTGGTGACAGACCTGGCTGTATATGCCAATGACAGTACGGCGCTCCAGACTGAGGCTATACAGAAGATAATTGATATCGCAGAGGCCAATGGTGGAGGACAGATCGTCTTCCCAGCGGGTACATATCTGACCGGAGCGCTCTTCTTCAAGCCGGGCACACGCCTGCATCTTGAGAAAGGAGCCAAGATAAAGGGCTCGGACGATGTGGATAACTTTCCCCTTATACCTTCGAGAATGGAGGGCAAAAGCATCTACTATCATGCAGCGCTGATAAACGCATACTTCGTAAAGGGCTTTGAGATAACCGGCGAGGGTACCATCGACGGCAACGGCTTGAAATACTGGCTGGAATTCTGGGCAAACCGGGACCGTGCGGTAGAATCGGGACGTGAATGGACCAACCTTGAGGTAAGACGTCCGCGTCTTGTATTCCTCTGGGGTTGTAACGACCTGAAGATTTCAGGAGTAAACCTTCAGAATTCACCGTTCTGGACTACGCATCTGTATATGTGTGACGATGTGCTGATCGAGAACTGCCGCATCACAGCGCCAAGAGGCGAGGTACGTGCACCAAGCAGCGATGCCCTTGACCTTGACGCCTGCCGTAGAGTGACGGTGCGCAACTGTTATCTCAACTGCGATGATGACGGCGTTTGCCTCAAGGGAGGTAAGGGTGTCTACTCCAACAGAACCATGGACAACGGTATTTGCGAGGATATTCTCGTCGAGAACTGCGAGTTCGGACGTAACCTTCACGGAGTACTTACCCTCGGCAGCGAATGTGTCCACGCCAAGAATGTAACCGTCAGAAACTGTAAGGTGGATATAAATGCCGCTATTCTCAGACTGAAGATGCGTCCTGACACATATCAGACCTATGAGAACGTGCTGATAGAAAACATAACCGGCACATGCGGCACAGTGATGGACATGAAACCCTGGAAACAGTTCTACACTCTTGAGGGAAGCAATGAGCGTCCATACGGAGTGGTGAGAGACATCGAGATCAAGAACGTGGATGTGAAGTGCAATACACTATGCCATATCCAGGGCAATCCTGATGATCTGGTGAATGACATCGAATTTGAAAATGTCAAGGTAGAGGCAAAGGATCCGTCGCTTACCGTGGTGGCATATCCTAAAGTGAAATTCGAGAATGTCACAGTGAACGGCAAGGCCTTTACACCGAAAGTGGAACGCAGCAACGCACCCGAAGAAAACGAATACGACAAACTCTAACATCATGAAGAAAACCCTATTCACACTGGCCGCAGCGCTCTTATGCACTATGGCGGCACAGGCGGAAGGAATCGTGGAACGTGCCAAGAAGGCATGGAGCGAGGTATATCCGCAGGTCGAGGCCCGAATCAAGGCTCCGACATTTCCGGATAAGGATTACAACATCCTTAAATTCGGCAAGGTAAGCAAGAAAGAAGGCTTCCTTTACACAAAAATGATCAACAAGGCTATCCAGAAGTGCCATGATGAAGGCGGTGGACGAGTAATCGTTCCTGCGGGAACATGGCTCACAGGTCCGATCACTCTTCTGAGCAACGTCAACCTTCACCTTGAGGAAGGAGCCACTCTTCTCTTCACCACAGACGTGAAGGAATATCCTCTTGTGCTGACCCGCTGGGAGGGTATGGACTGCTACAACTATTCTCCGATGATCTATGCCTACAAGCAGGAAAACATAGCAATTACCGGTAAAGGCACCATTGACGGCGGAGCAAGCCGTGACAACTGGTGGGGCATGGTAGGCAACCAGCGCTGGGGATGGAAAGAAGGCCAGCAGTCGCAGCGTACAGGACGTCCTCAGCTTCAGGAATGGAATGAGAACGGAGTGCCTGTAGAACAGCGCCAGATGGGCGATGGCTACGGCATGCGTGTTCAGCTCGTGAATCCTGTAGATTGTAAAAACGTCCTCATCGAGGATGTAACAATGCTTCGCGCGGCTTTCTGGGTAATGCACCCTCTGCGCTGTCAGAACCTTACCGTACGTCGCGTGCATGTGCAGAACGACGGCCCCAACGGTGACGGATGTGACCCTGAATCTTGTAAGGATGTACTTATCGAGGACTGCTTCTTCGACACCGGTGATGACTGCATCGCCATCAAGAGCGGCCGCAACCGCGACGGTCTCCGCTGGGCTCTTCCGAGCGAGAACATCATCGTGCGCAACTGCTATATGAAGAACGGACACGGCGGCGTGGTGATCGGAAGCGAAATCTCAGGAGGATACAAGACTCTTTTCGTGGAGAACTGCAAGATGGACAGTCCTGATCTTGACCGCGTGATCAGAATCAAGACCAATCCTTGCCGTGGCGGACAGATTGAAGACGTATATGTGCGCAACGTAGAAGTCGGACAGTGCCGTGAGGCAGTACTCAAGATCAATCTTGACTACGAGCCGAATGAAAAGTGTCGCCGTGACTTTCCCCCGACTGTAAAGAACGTATATCTTGAGAATGTAAACTGCAACAAGAGCAAGTACGGCGTAATGATAGTAGGTCTGAAAGACCGCTGCAACGTATACGACATCGAGGTGAAAGACTGCAACTTCAACGGAGTTGCTGACGGAAACAATATCACAGGTCAGGTGAAGGACGTGATCTTTGACAACCTCAAGATCAACGGAGTGGAATGCCTCTATGGCAAACCCCTCGCCTACAAGATGGCGAAGTCAGAAATGATACGTCAGCCCAACAGTGAGAAAATCGATGTCACCGGCGTGAAATGGAGTTATGCAGCAGGCGTAGAACTTGAAGGAATCCTTGCAGCCGCTGAGGCATATAATGACAAGGAGATGCTCGACTACGTGCTTCATTATGCGGATTTCTTTGTAAATCCTGACGGATCGGTAAAAGCCCTCAAGCGTCATGCCTACAACATCGACAACGTGAAGGGTGGTACCCTTCTGATGAAGGTGCTCGACATTACCGGCGAACCCCGCTATAAGGCAGCAGCCGACTCAATCTACGGACAGCTTCTCGAACAGCCAAGAACTAAATCAAAAAATTTCTGGCACAAGCAGATCTATCCCTGGCAGGCATGGCTTGACGGCCTCTACATGGGTCAGCCTTTCTATGCCGAATACGTAAACCGTTATCTTGACTCCGACCCTAAGCTCTGGGACGATATCGCGAACCAGTTCATCACTGTAGGTAAAAAGACATATGACCCCGCTACCGGCCTCTATCGCCACGCATGGGACGAGAAGCGCAAGCAGTTCTGGGCAGACAAGAAGACCGGACAGTCGAAACACGCATGGGGACGCGCCATGGGCTGGTATGTATGGGCACTCACCGACGTGCTTGAAAAGATGCCCGCCGACCACCCGAAGCGTCCGGAAATGCTTCAGCTCCTCAAAAGCGTGTGCGACGGTATCGTGAAGTATCAGGATCCTAAGTCAGGAGTATGGTATCAGGTGATGGACTCACCCGAAAGAGAAGGCAACTATCTTGAGGCAACAGCGACCGCAATGTTTGTATACAACATGCTTCGTGCCGTACGTCTCGGTCTTCTCGACGAGTCATACCTCGCTCCGGCCAAGAAGGGATATGAGGGAATGGTTAAGACATTCATCAAGGAGAATCCCGACGGTACAATCTCCCTTACCGACTGCTGCGCGGTAGCAGGACTCGGCGGAGGAAAGAGCGAACGCCGCAACGGTACCTTCGAATACTATCTCAGCGAGCCGATCCGCGACAATGACGCGAAGGGCATCGGTCCGTTCATACTTGGAAGTCTTGAATATGACAATCTGAAATAACAATCGACATGAGAACTATCTGCAGAAACATCTGCAACGGACATATCATATCAAACGTCGCCACGAGTCTTTTCGTGGCGGCGGTGGTTATGACCGGTTGCAAAAGCGACGGCGGAAAGATCGACCGTCATGCTCTTGTAGAGCGTAATAACCCGCACATTACCGCTATCGACACTATGGCGTCGGTAACCGTAGGCAATGGAGGATTTGCATTCACAGCCGACATCACAGGTCTTCAGACATTTCCTGAATTCTACTCAAAAGGTGTGCCTCTCGGCACCATGAGCGACTGGGGATGGCACAGTTATCCGAACACCGAAGGATACAGATTTGAGGAAACCCTTAAAGACTACGATTTCGGACGCGGCAGGACAGAAGCCTACTCCGTACAGTTCAAGGAAGCGGGAAGAAACAAGGATGCATCAAACTATTACAGAGTTAATCCCCACAGACTCCATCTCGGTGCACTCGGTTTCCACAACATGGATATCGAGAAGATTACGGGAATAGACCAGACACTCGATATGTGGAACGGAGTCATCGACTCCAAGTTCTCAACTGATGGAAATGCGATAGAAGTCAAGACTTCCGTAGATCCGGAACTCGATCTTGTGGCAGCGACCATCGCCGATCCCGGCCGCCATCCGCTTGCACTGCGTCTCCCCTATCCTACCGGCAACCACAGCGACGACGCCTGCGACTGGAGTGCAGACTCTCTTCATACTTCCGAAATTATTCTTTCTCAGCCGGGCAAGGCTATCGTGAAACATTCCATCGACACTACTGCTTATTACATCACGCTCAACTGGGCCGGCGACACAGAAGCAGTAAAAGAGGGAGCAAACACTATCATAGTGACGCCCGATACTGACAACTGGAGCATCTCCGCTCAGTTTACTGAAGACAAGACAGACGGTATCAATCCCGCAGCCGACAAGACCATAGCGGCTGCAAGTGAATACTGGCAGGGATTCTGGAAGAAGGGGGGCGTCGTGGATTTCAGCCTCTGTACAGACCCGAGGGCAAAAGAACTTGAACGCCGCGTGGTCCTTTCACAATACCTGCTCGCTACAAACTGTGCAGGAACAACGCCTCCTCAGGAAACCGGCCTTACCTACAACTCATGGTTCGGCAAATTCCATCTCGAGATGATATGGTGGCATCAGGCACAGTTTGCACTGTGGGGTCATGAGGATCTGCTCGCACGCACTCTTCCCTGGTATGAGAAAGCACGTGACAATGCCCGTGCCATTGCAGCCCGTCAGGGTTTTGAGGGTGCACGATGGATGAAGATGACTGATCCTTCCTCAATTGAGGCACCTTCAGGCGTAGGCTCATTCCTGATATGGCAGCAGCCGCATCTCATATACCTCGCAGAACTTCTCTACCGTGCCAATCCGGAAGATTCTACAGTACTGAAGAAGTATTATCCGCTTATAGAGGAAACCGCACAGTTTATGGCCTCATTCGCCGACCGCGACGAGGAGAACGGTCGATATATCCTCAAGGGCATCATACCCGCACAGGAAACCCTTCGCGCCTCAGAGACCGTAAATCCGCCATTTGAACTCTCCTACTGGCATTTCGGACTTAATACCGCTCAAAAGTGGCGTGAGAGAATGGGACTTGAGCGCAATCCCGAATGGGACAAGATCACAAGCGAGCTCTCTCACCTCGCAGCAAAAGACTCATTGTATCTTGCTGCCGAAACCGCTCCCCAGACATATGAGGATATACGTTTCACATCCGACCACATGGCTGTGCTCGGCTCTCTCGGCATCCTGCCGGCATCCCCCCTTGCCGAGCCCGAGATCCTCAACAACACATTCGACTGGATATACGACAACTGGAACTGGGACAAGACCTGGGGCTGGGACTATCCGACCACAGCGATGTGCGCAGTCAGAATCGGAGAACCTGAAAAGGCAATCAACGCTCTTCTCATGGACAAGAGAACCAATACATATCTTCCTAACGGACATAATTTCCAGGATAACCGTCTGCGATGCTATCTTCCGGGCAACGGCGGCCTTCTGACCGCAGTGGCACTGATGACAGCCGGATGGGACGGTTGTGAGACTGAGAATCCCGGTTTCCCGAAAGACGGAACCTGGAATGTAAGGTGGGAAGGCATAAAACCTCTCCCGTGAACTCATGAAAAGACTTTCAAGCATAATCATCACAATGGCGGCGACTGCGGGAATCATGACGATGACCGCAGGCGCCAGCCTGCATTATACACCGGATGGTGGGTCGGTATTTTGCAACAACGGCAGCGTAAAATACAATAGAGCCCTGTATGGTGCCCACACGGGTTTTCGTGTAGACTGCTCTGATTATCCTGAGTTTGGAATATATCTGCCCAATATGGGCGGAAACCTCAGAATCTGGCTTCCTGAAGGAGATTGCCGGGCGACATATACGCCGGGGCGTATGGATTACTCTCAAGGTGGTGTCGATCTTGAGGTACAGGTAGGGCGGACGGATGACATGATAATCTGGAAACTGACCAATAATTCAAACGTAGAGCAGGATATTCCTTTCCGTTTCGGCGGCGCAACCGGCAAGAGATTCTCGCGTGAAGGTGATCTCGGCGTAGACAAACCGGACTGTTTTGACTTCAGGGAGGAGAACTGCAAAGGTAATGTCTACACAAAAGATGACAGCCGGGATGGCAGGATTTCCGTAGAGTTCGGCACCAAGACACGCAGAACCGTTACCTTGCTGACGGGTGATGCCCAAACGAGCATCACTTCCCTTCCTTCCGTCGAGGGAAAAATAATCCTTAACACCGGCCAGACTAAATATCTCGCGCTTTTCCCGAATGAGAATACCACCTCCTACAGTAAACTCGCGCAACTCGCGGAACAAGCCGAAATCGAACGTGGGGCCCTCGCGTCGAGTGTCACCTTCAATGGTCCTGACGCATGGATCAATCCTGTAGGCGGCGCGCTGGCAATCGCTGCCGACGCCATATGGAGCGGTGAGGCATGGCTTCACGGTTCGATAGGATGGCGAACACCACATCTGGGCTGGCGCGGAGCCTATGCAGGAGATGCCATCGGACGCCACGACAGGGCCAGGACGCATTTCAATAACTATGCCGGAAACCAGATAGACGATATTCCCGCAATCTACAATCATCCTCGACAGGACACCGCCCTCAACATGGCAAGGGCCCGCAAGGCATGGGGAACACCGATGTATAGCGACGGCTACATATGCAGACGTCCCGGACACAAGGACGAGATGTCGCACTATGACATGAACCTTGTATATGCCGACGCTATGTTAAGGCATTTCCGCCATACAGGAGATAAGGAGGCCATGATGAAACTGTTTCCCGTACTAAAGCGCCATCTCGAATGGGAGAAGAAGAACTTTGATCCTGACGGAGACGGCCTTTACGATGCATATTGCTGTATCTGGGCAAGCGACGCACTTTATTACAACGGCGGCAAGGTCACCCACTCATCGGCCTATAACGCCTTTGCCAACCGTCTTGCAGCCCAGGTGGCCCGAAACATCGGTGAGGATCCGGAACCGTTTGAAGCGGAAGCGGAGAGAATCACACACGCCATTGACTCGGCTCTATGGATCAACGACAAAGGTCACTGGGCAGAATTCCAGGATGCAATGGGCCACAAGCGGCTTCATGACAGTCCCGCGCTCTGGACCTTATATCATGCCATTGATTCGGAAATAGCAGATATGCCCAAGGCATATGCCGCGACAGTCTATATAGACCGGGAAATCCCGCATATTCCTGTCGGAAGCGAAGACGGCAAGACATTGTACACGATTTCCACGACAAACTGGAAACCATATTCATGGAGTATCAACAATGTGGCAATAGCGGAAGTAATGCATACGGCCCTTGCCTACTGGCAGGCAGGCCGTCCTAACGAAGCCTACGCTCTTATGAAGGGAGTGGCTTATGACAACATGCTGACCGGCGCATCGCCCCTGAACTTCGGACAGATAAGCCGGTTTGATGCTGCGCGCGGAGAATGCTACAGAGACTTCGCCGATCCTATCGGCGTATGGAGCAGAGCGCTCACTGAAGGTCTCTACGGCATACGACCAGACCTTCTATGCGATAATCCTCATGTCAGTATAGTACCGGGGTTCCCGGATGACTGGAATGAGGCTTCAGTGTCACTTCCTGAATTGTCTTATTCATTCAGCAGAGAGGGTGACAAGACTACATACACGATAGAAAACCGATACAAGGCCAATACCGACGTACAACTGACCGTCAGCGGTAAAGGCGTAAGGAATGTGCATGTCAACGGAAAGAAGGCCACATGGCTCAATGTGGATAACTCGGTCGGCACTCCCCGCATAACCATCAATGTGCCTTACAGCAAGGGAAAATCCACAGTCACGATCGAATACGGCAGAACTGTAAATGAGAAAAAGACAGGAAAAGTCCGAAAAGAAGGTCCTGTGACTTTCACGGAGGTAACAGACGGCATAATGAATTGGTATGTAGCCACGATAGATCCCAAGACTACAAAAGAGTATGTCTTCGGAGATTTTTCCAAAGTCATCGGAAGCCAATGCACTCCGGTAGACCTGACCGGCATCTACAATGCAAATGCTGACGACATATTCAAGAATAAGTATCTGTCGCCACGTCCTGCCACCACCACGCTTCAGATTCCCACACAGGGTATCGGAGAGTGGTGCCATCCGACCCTTACGGCGGAAATAGATGACTCAGGACTCAGAAGGATCGTCGCATCAGGCAATGGAGTGTTTACTACCGACACCGGTGTGCCGTTCCAGATGAATGCAGAGGGTAAGAATATCGCGTATACATCTTTATGGGACAATTATCCGGATTCTGTGTGCGTACCACTCTCGGGCAAAGCAAAAAACATTTATGTAGCCATGGCGGGAAGCACAAACCATATGCAATGGGGGCTTCCCAACGGTGTGATACGTGTCAGGTATAAGGACGGAAGCAAAGTTGAGTTCCCGCTTGAGAACCCTATAAGCTGGGCCCCTATAGAACAGGACTTCTATACGGATGAGTATGCTTTCGCACAACCGGACGGCGCTCCCCTCCCCCTTCGGTTCAGCCTTGAAGACGGAACCCAAAGCCGCCATATCGGAGACCTCAAAGGGATAACGGGTGCTGAACCCCGTAGGATACCCGGCGGCGCTGGAGTCCTGCTCGATCTGCCTGTAGACAGTAGCAAGACTCTTGAAAGCATGACTGTGGAGACTCTTTCCAACGACGTGGTAATCGGACTGATGTCAGTCACATTGCAGAAATAACTTTATATAACATATGAAACAGCGAGTAAGTAAAATATTATTGACATGTCTCTTCGGAAGCCTTGCAGCAGCCTGCTATGCGGGTGACAGCAAGACAGACTGGTATGAGGAAACGACCGTCAACCGCCCGTTTGTACGCTGGTGGTGGCAAGGAAGCGCCGTAGATCCGGAAGGCCTGACATTCAATCTTGAGGAATTTTCGAGAAAAGGGCTCGGAGGTGTGGAAATCACTCCTATATATGGAGTGCAAGGCAACGAAGCCAACGACATACCTTACCTTTCAGACAAATGGATGGACATGCTACGTCATGTGACCGATGAGAGTCGAAGGCTCGGACTCCAGACTGAAATGAACAACGGTACCGGATGGCCTTTCGGCGGACCTGAGGTGACGGAAAACGAGAGTGCCCGAAAACTTATCGTCCGCAAATGGGACGTCGAACCCGGAAAGAAGGTCGAAGGCAAGATCGTACCGGAAGATGCCCGGCAGCGTAAAGTGGCAACCGTAGAGAAGATAATGGCAGTCAACGGTGATACCCGAATAGACATAACCGACAGGCTACGAAAAGATACTACACTCAACTGGAAAGCACCTAAAAAAGGTGACTGGAAAGTGTATGCCCTTCTTGCAGGCAGGACATTCCAGAAAGTCAAGCGTGCCGCTCCCGGTGGAGAAGGATATGTGGTAAACCATTATGACAGTGTCGCGGTCAAAAAATATCTTGACCGGTTTGACCGGGCTTTCGCCGGAAAGGATGACATATTTCCTAAAGTGCTTTTCAATGACTCCTACGAGGTATATGGATCTGACTGGACGGAAGGTCTGTTTGACGAGTTTGCCAGGGATCATGGATACAGGCTCGAGAATTATCTTCCGGAATTTTCCGATGTCAACAACCAGACACCGCTCCGCGGAAGAATCGTACGCGACTACCGCTATACTCTCGCAAGAATCCTTCGCGAGAACTTCACGGATATATGGACGCGCTGGGCACACAGCCATGGTGCGGAGATCCGCAACCAGAGCCACGGAAGTCCGGCCAACATAATCGACCTGTATGCGATAGTCGATATACCCGAGTGTGAGTCGTTCGGACGCTCGGACCTAAATATCCCGGGGCTTCACCCTACCGGACCGTCACGCCACAGCGATGCCGATCCCGCGGTGCTCAAATTCGCCTCATCGGCAGCCCATATCGCAGGCAAGCCACTTGTATCGGCCGAGACACTGACATGGCTTACTGAACATTTCCATACATCCCTTTCAGTAGCCAAACCGGAGATAGACCAGATGCTTGCAGCCGGAGTAAACCATATTTTCTTTCATGGCGCTACATATTCTCCGAAAGGCGTCGAGTTTCCCGGATGGCTTTTCTATGCGTCGATCAACATGTCACCGACCAACACCATATGGAAGGATGCCGACGGCCTTATGAAATACATCGCAAGATGCCAGGCTTTCCTCACCGCGGGGAAACCGGATTCCGACGTTCTGCTTTATTTCCCTATTGATGATATATGGCAGCGTCAGGACGGCATATACATGATGTTTGACATCCACAGCATGGACAAGAAGATGCCAGACGTAAAGGCTATGGTAGGAGAACTTGTAAGGGCCGGCCTTGATCCTGACTATCTGTCGGATGCACTCGTGGCAGACCTTTCCGTAAGGAAAGACGGAAGCATTGTGTCGAAAGGCGGAAATGTCTACAAATCAATCATAGTTCCTCCCGTCAATTCCATGCCGGTAGAGACGCTCGCCGCTCTTAAGAACCTGAAAGAGAAGGGTGGAAACGTGATTTTCGTCGGTCACCTTCCAGAGGATGTGCCAGGGCTTGGCAATCTTGACGAACGGCGTGCACGACTCAATCTTCTCAAGAAGGACATGGCGTCTCCCGTAAGTGATTTTCTGGCCGCTATACGCATGAGCGGAGCTTTGCCTGAACCTTTACGCGAGAAGGGCATTTCCGTTCTGCGTAGAATTAACGAAGCAGGAGGACATAACTATTTCATCGCGCTCCTCAACGACAATGCCGTCGACGGATGGGAAACTCTCGCCACTCCGGCGGAAAGCGTCATGATATTCGATCCGCTTACGGGAAGGAAGGGAAAGGCTCGCACGAGAAAGGGTCCGGCCGGCACGACGGAGATTCTGCTTCAGATGAAGCCGGGACAGTCACTGCTACTCAAGACATTCCCCTCAGACGTGGAGGCAGAGCCATGGCATTATTATGAGGCCGCGGCCGCACCTGTCAGCATCGACAAGGGCTGGAGCATCCGATTCATCGACAGTCAGCCTGCCATCGAGGATGAGTCCATGACCGATTCAGTTACCGCATGGACAAACCTTCCTATAGATGCAGCCAAAATCAATTCCGGTACGGCACGCTATTCTGTAGATTTCGAACTTCCTGCAGAAGTCAATGCAGACGAATGGCTCCTTGACCTCGGAGATCTCCGTGAAAGCGCTGTAGTAAGGGTCAACGGTAATGATGCCGGTACTGTCTGGAGCGTGCCTTTCACTATCGAGATAGGCAAATGGCTTAAGCCGGGTATGAACCATCTTGAGATCGACGTGACTAACCTTCCAGCCAACCGCATTGCGGACTATGACAGAAAAGGCCGCAAGTGGAAGATATTCAAGGATGCCAACATCGCGAGCGTCACTAACTCGAAAAAAGTTGATTTCTCAGATTGGGAAACCGTTCCGTCAGGACTCAACTCCAAAGTGACAATAACACCTCTGAAACAGAAATAACCAACTATAACTCAAACATCAATGAAAAAAGTATTATTAGGACTGCTGACACTGCTCATGGCCGTGCCCGCTTTTGGAGCGAAAGAACAGCTCCCCCCGCGCAAGGAGACACTGAAGACCCTCATCAAGGTCAATGACCTCTATATGCGCAAGCATCCGGATCCCCTGCTTGGAATACCCTATTATTCACGTAAGAAGGTATACGAAGCCAATATCTGGACACGTGCAATCTATTTCGAGGGCCTGATGGCTCTTCATTCGATCTATCCCGATAAGAAATACTGGCAGTATGCTACAGACTGGGCAGATGGCTTCAAGTGGGGCATGCGTCGCGATGACACCACCACCCGCAACGCTGACAACTATGCTTGCGGCCAGACTTACATAGACCTGTATAAGCTCACTCCGAAGCCGGAAATGCTGACACAGACCATATCGCTTTGCAATATGCTTGTCAATACACCTCAGGTGGATGACTGGACCTGGATTGACGCAATCCAGATGGGCATGCCCGTGCTTACTAAGCTGAGCGCAATCACCGGCGACAAGAGATATGCCGAGAAAGCATGGGACATGTATGAATGGAGCCGTAACACGCTTGCAGGAGGACTCTATAACCAGAAGGAAGGTCTTTGGTGGCGCGACGCTGATTTCGTACCCCCATACAAGGAACCTAACGGTAAGAACTGCTACTGGTCACGCGGCAACGGATGGGTCGTGGCCGCACTCGTGCGCGCTCTTGAAGACACTCCCGCAGATGATCCCCACCGTCAGGTCTATATCGACGACCTCAAGGCGATGTGTGAGGCTCTCGTGAAATGTCAGCGTCCTGACGGATTCTGGAACGTGTCGCTCCACGATCCGAACAACTTCGGAGGCAAGGAACTCACAGGCACCGCCCTTTTCGTATACGGCATGGCCTGGGGTGTGCGCAACGGCATTCTCGACAGAGACAAATATATGCCTGTAATCACAAAAGCCTGGAACGCGATGGTTAACGACGCAGTTCATGAGAACGGTTATCTCGGCTACGTGCAGGGTACCGGTAAAGAGCCTAAGGACGGTCAGCCCGTGGCCTATGACTCAGTACCGGACTTCGATGACTACGGCACAGGCTGCTTCCTCCTCGCCGGAGTAGAAGTCTACAAACTCTAAAAATCATGACAGCATGATATAAAACTACCGTGCATTTCGATTGAAATGCGCGGTAGTCACTTTTTATTGATCGCTTGTCAGATCTATAGTTTTGTGAGGTGGGAGGCTGGGAGGTTTATGTCTTGCCAGCGGATGTAGGTGGTTTCTGAGAGGCGAAGGGTGTAGGTTACGGAGCCGTCTATGCTGCGTACTTTACGGATTGTGGCCTGACGCCCGCTGAGCTGACCTCCGTCCTCGATTATTACTTCATCGCCTACTTTCAAGGTAGGCAATGCTGATACGAGTTCAAATTCAATGTCGTCTGTAAAGGCTCCTATACAGCGCTGAAATGTTCGCATCTCGTTCTGTGAGATAGCGGAATAAGGGCTTGTCGAGTTTGCTGTAGTGCGATAGCACCATGCCCACTCTCCCAACCCGCTCATAAGACGAGAGACCTTATCGGCCGCAATCCGGAAAAAAAGGATACCGGGGAGATACGGAGTTTCTTCAGTCACTACCCGTTTCTTCTCAAGTCTCTTAACACACCTCAAGGGATAGTAAAACTGAGTCTGGCTCAGATAGGGATTCTTCTGCTCCTTTAGTCTGTTCTTTATATCGTCAGGACTTACACCTGAGCGCAGACGCATCACAAACCAACGTATGGTCTTATTGCTTATTGAGTCAGCCACATGACATATTATGTCATTCTCACGTTCGGGAGTCACCGCTGCCGGGGTAAGAAGCGACAGGAATGAGTATTCCACAGGAAGATTCCTTACTATTGACAGAATCTCTGTCAACTTTATTCCGGACTGTATCGCGGCATGAATCCATATCGCAGTGATGGATTCGCGCGAGAACGAGTTTCCGAAACAAAGTCCGGCACGTCGTCCGGCGGCATGAAGATCGATCAGAAGATCTCTCACGATAGCAGGCTGCCGACGCTTACCCTGGCTTAAAGGGAACACGTATTTGGCCTGCGGCGTATTTCGCATGGAGAGAAGAATATCCTCGATGTGCGGACAGTCAGGAACCTGAGCTGAGAATGTGAGAGTGGCAATATCCGGCAGAGAAGCCTTCGGATTGAACAGAAGATACTGAAAAGCCATATTAAACATATGGTCCACGCCTCTCAGACTGATTGCGAGACTTATCAGATGCTCTATGACTTTTGCATTTTTTTCTATATTCTGAAGCTGCTCGCTGACATCATCGTCGGCGTATTTGCCAAGAATCGATGAAAAAGGCACATGAGTGTCTGTAATTTCCTGTTTACCAATCCATTCCTTATAGAGTGTATCAAGAGCTCCGAGATAGCGTCTGATGGTTGTGAGACGCATTTTCTGGATAAACATCTCTACTATCCAGTATTTTAGGGCGCTTTCTGAGAAAACAGTGATATTATGCCTGTGCATCGCCGAAAGAAAAGAGGGAAGGATGCGTGTGGCGAGCATTTCCGCTATTCCATCGGTATTGAGACCTTCGACGTATAAGATAAAGTCGTCAGATATTATTGCTGTATTGTCAGTCATTGATGATATATATTCGCGGTGCAAGAGAGAGGGTTATAAGTACATTTCTTTTCGAATCCCCTACTCCCGACATGATGATGAGGTTTGTAAATATGTATCCATCTTTACGCAAAATTAACATTTATTTCCGATATTTCAAAATGATAATGACATAATTTATTCCAACTTTCGCAATCACACTCTCATCCGGCAATCATCGCAATCCATCATTGATGCTATCATAGACTTAAAGACACGCGGAGTTCTATAGTCATACTCTTAGTGAATCCCTTCATAATATTATGAATAATTCTATTCTTGATCATTGAAATAATCAGCAGGCTGTTTGTTATATTGTCAAGTTACACCTTTGGTGCAGATCATAATGTAATGATGAGCACAAATTTGAGGTTTAACGTCGGCTTTGCCGTCAGGTTTAACTGTTTAGAAGTTTATCAGTCATGTCTGAATTTGAGGATATAATAAATATCAAGACATAAAGATATCAACTAAACAACTAAACTATAAACGTTTAAACTTTAAGTTGAGTCGCGAAACTTAAATAATTAAATACAGATACAATGAAAGACACTCTTGACACAAACGATCGAAACTCACTCCCATCCGAGATGTTCGGTCTGCCCGATCGACGTGAATACCCGATGCCTGATGCCGCACATGTACGTGCAGCAGAGTCTTATTTCAGATATTGTCCGGATAACCTTAAACCGGAACTTGCAAGGGCAATATTACGCTTTGCCTCAGAATATGGTGTCGACGTGGAATCCCCAACCGTGCTCCACTACTCCAAAATGTGAAGACATGATCAATGTGCGACTGTTCTACATTCTGACGTAAACAGGTACATGCATACAGTAATACCGCGTTTTTTTCATCTGAATCTTTAGCCTATGAATATTTATTTGTAATTTTGCAGCGTTCTGATAAGAACATGTTTGATATACCGGTATTACATGTTAAATGCCGGGAAATGCAGTCTAACGCCAATCATATTAACGATGAACGTAGGTTTTATTTATAAATTTCTCAAAGAACTCAGCAAAAACAATAACCGTGAGTGGTTTACCAACAACCGTGAGGGATACTTGAAAATGAAGGAGAATGTCGATGAATTAGCGACTATGCTTATCTCACTCGTTTCTGAAGCAGATCCATCGGCATCACATCTCACGGTGTCGGACGTGACATACAGATTGTATAGAGACACTCGGTTTTCGACTGACAAGACTCCATACAAGACACATGTTGGCATTTTTATCAATCCGCCACGCGGTAAGAAATCATTGCGCTACGGATACTATTTTCATCTCGAGCCGGGAGCAAGCCTGATAGCCGCCGGAAATCTTCCCGGTCCTACAGCGCTGACCAATGCTATACGGCAGGAAATATACAACAATTCAGATGAGTATCTCGATATCATAAAGGATCCGGAGTTTGTCAGATATTTCCCGACAGTAGGTGGAGATCCTCTAATCAAGGCGCCTAAGGGCTTTCCGAAAGACTGGGAACATATAGATCTTCTCAAGCCCCGCTCATTCGGAGCAGACATCTGTGTGGCAGACTCATTCTATAAGGATACCAAAACACTTGCCGAGCGTTTACGCCCTATGATCAAGCAGATGAAGCGACTGAATGATTTCATAAACTATACAGTAGACGACTTCGAATGACTTGACGCGCAGACGTAATAACAACTCGTTTATACATAAAAGTGTATTTATGACAGACAAAACCAAGCGACTTCAATAAAAAAGGCCCGCACAAAACCTATGTGCGGGCTGACCTGAATTCGCCTGAAACTTAAACTAATAATGCGAAAATACCTATTGCTATTGATGTGCGCTTTCGCCATGCTGTGCAGTGCGGAGTGCAGGGTAATACCTGACAGTGTGGCTAACCCTATCATTCCGGGATTCAATCCGGATCCATCGGTCTGTCGTGTAGGAGAGGATTATTATCTGGTGACAAGCTCCTTTGCCTTTTTTCCGGGACTGCCGGTTTACCACAGCAAGGACCTTGTCAACTGGGAACTGGTGGGACATGCCGTAGACGAGAATAATATCGACAAGTTTCATTTTGAGGGACTGGGCGATAATGACGGAATATGGGCGCCGACAATAAGGCATCATGACGGTAAATTCTATATATCTTCTACCATGTGGAGAGGTGGAGGAAACTTTATACTCATTGCCGACAATCCCGCCGGCCCATGGAGTGATCCTGTATGGGTGCCTGACGCATCCGGTATCGATCCCACCCTGTTCTGGGATGAAGACGGAAAGGCTTACTATCTTGGCAACCGCTTTGATTTCAAGCAGAAATGGCCGGGGCAAGTGGCAATACATATTCAGGAGATTGATCTTGACAATCAATACAAAGGAGATGTCGGCGATAAGAAGACAGGGTTAAAATTCGAGGCTCCTGTCTATAGGCTCAAGGGAGATAATGTGATTCTAGGATTCGGACATGCCATGAATGCGAAGTATGCCGAGGGTCCACATCTATACAGGATAGACGGAAAGTACTATCTGCTGATGGCTGAAGGGGGGTCGGGAAGCCATCATGCCGTGACGATACACCGAGCCGACTCCATATCAGGTCCATATACTCCGCAGCAGATCAATCCGGTACTTACACACAGGAATCTTGGCAAAAGGTATCCGATACAGAACATAGGACACGCCGACATAGTGCAGACTCAAAACGGAGAATGGTATGCTGTATGTCTCGGAAACCGGCATATCCCCTCCGGCTCACCGTCTTACGAGCATGTATGCCCGTTAGGCAGGGAGACTTGGCTTACTAAGGTTGAGCTGCAGGACGGACAGATCATCATGGCACCGGAGACAGGAACCGTGACTACAAGAATCAAACGTCCCGATCTGCCATGGTCCCCTGCAAGGCAACATACACAAGAGTATATGCCGATGACCGATAAGAAAATCAGACTCCGGAAGGTCGTAGACCATAACTGGAAGTATGAGCAGACCATCAGCGACAATTCTCCTGAATGCGGAATCGTGCTCTTTCGCACCGTCAACAGTAATTATCGCCTAATGAAGACACCGGACAGTATCGTGCTGAAGAAAGTGGCAAAGGGAAAAGAATCTACTGTCGAGGAGATACCATATAAAAAGAAATCGGTGACGTTGGGGATCGTAGCAGACGGCATGAACCTGGAGTTTCTCTACGATGGCAACCGGATCGGTGAGACCCAGTCAATACTACCGCTGTGCGATGACGGAAAATTCAACAAATTCAATGGCACCGGAGTCGGTTATGTGCTAAAATAGACATGAGGCTTAAGTGCGCGATACCTGTAGAGAAATGACACCGCGGTCGGATATACACCGCGCAAATACGGTCATTCATTATTATAGATTACCTCAATTGGAGCGAAACATACCATATTTGACGTTTTCTGTGCATATGACATAAATTATCATTATATTTGCATTATGAAACAGAAGCAATCATTAGTACGACTCAATTCAATAGATGCCTATAATAAACTTTACGGGCTTGAGACAAAGCATCCCCTGGTGACCGTAATCGACCTGAAGAAAGCCAGGAAAACAGTCAACCACATCGATGTGGAATATGGCGTGTATGCGTTATTCCTGAAAAACGGAACTCATTGCACCATAAAATACGGTCGTCAGCCATATGACTATCAGGAAGGCACGATTGTAAGTTTTTCGCCGGGACAGCTGATAAGCGTAGATAATGATGTGGATGAGTTCGCTCCCGATGTGATAGGCCTGATGTTTCACGCCGACCTACTCCACAGGACTCCCCTCGCATCAAAAATCAGGAAATACAGTTTTTTCGACTATTCCCAACGCGAGGCCCTTCATCTCTCGGCAGAGGAGAGAAAGACCTTTCTCGAGTGTCTCGAACAGATCAAGGACGAATTATCACATCCGGTCGACAAACATACGGCAGGCATCGTAGCCAGCCGCATACAGGTGCTTCTTGACTATCTGACAAGATTTTATGAGCGTCAGTTCATCACACGCGATAAGGTCAATTCAGATATTCTGGATAGTTTTGAGGCGTCTCTTAAGGAATATATCGAGTCAGGACGATCAAAGGACTGCATGCCTACAGTAAGTTACTTCGCAGAACAGGCGCACCTGAGTCCCGGCTATTTCGGCGACCTCATAAAGAGAGAGACCGGAATTACCGCGCAGGAGATCATCTCGCGCCATGTCATAGACAATGCCAAACTGCGTCTGACAGAATCCGACGAGGATATCAGCATCATAGCCTATGACCTGGGATTCCAGCATCCACAACATTTCTCGCGAAAGTTCAAACGCCTGACGGGAGTCAGTCCGAAACAGTTCAGGGAGAACTCATTATCACTTGACGGAAGCAAGTGACAAGATACCATAAAAGACCATACAAGACAATGAATATCGAGGAATTCAGAGAGTACTGTCTGTCGATGGAAGGAGTAACCGAGAAGACGCCTTTCGGAAAGTTTGCAAAACGCTATGAGTCCATACTTGTATTCTATGTGCTCGACCATATGTTCTGCTTCGTGGATATGGATGACTTCACGTCAGTGACTGTCAAGTCAACTCCCGACGAGATAGAGGAAATACGGATGGACCATACATCGGTAAGCAATCCGATTAATCAAAGCCTTCGCCATTGGATTCAACTAAACCTTAACGGCGATATCCCGGACCGCAGCATATACGCATGGGTAAAACGTGCATACGATATAGTCAAGGCCAAATACTCCAAGAAGAAATGATCGGGGTATAGCGTCAACCTCATGCAACGGGAGTTGTTATAGTTACATAATTCAAATTTCGCAAGTTCTGTCGGAACTTGAAAATTTGAGGTTTAACGGCGGCTTTGCCGCCAGGTTTAATAGTTTAGAAGTTTATCAGTCATGTCTGAATTTGAGTATATGATCAATTTCAATACGTACAGAGATTAACTAAACGACTAAACCTTAAACTCTTAAACTTTAAGTTGAGCTTGCGAAACTTAAATTACATAATTATCGTTAATGACATACAGGATTATGGAACACCATGCACACTCCCACCATCACCATGATGCAGAAAAACTCCAGTCGCTTAATGCGGCGTTTATCATAGGTATAGTACTCAACAGCGCGTATGTGATAGTCGAGGCCATCTTCGGCCTTATATACGGCTCCATGGGGCTGCTCTCGGATGCCGGCCACAACCTGTCGGATGTGGCGGCCCTCGTGATCGCCATGGTCGCTTTCAAACTCATGTCGAGAAAACCTGACAACCGGCACACCTACGGATATAAGAAGTTCACTATCCAGGCCTCATTCATCAATGCCCTGCTGCTGTGTGTGGCTGTGGGTGCCATTCTTGTAGAAGCCATCGGGAAACTCATTCATCCTGAGGCTGTGGACGGAGATGCCATAGCATGGGTGGCAGCCGCCGGCGTTGTGGTAAATGGCGTGACAGCATGGCTGTTTATGAAAGACAAGGGGCGTGACATGAACGTAAAGGCCGCTTTTCTCCACATGGCGGCAGACACCCTAGTATCAATCGGCGTAGTTGTGTCAGGAATTGTAATTCATTTTACAGGATGGTATGTGCTTGACCCCATAATCGGCATAATAATTGCCTTGATCGTAGCCTGGTCGATGCGAGGACTGCTTGTGGAAAGCACCCGCATGTCGATCGATACCGTTCCCGAATCTGTCGACATGGAAGCTCTTGAAAAAGCACTCGTAAGTGTCGATGGAGTCAACTCGATACATCATCTCCATGTATGGCCTCTATCGACAACTGAAAACGCCCTGACAGTACATGCCGTAATATCTGATGTAGCGCAGCTTGACCGTATCATCTCGGATCTTAAACTTAAGGCAGCGGAGCAGGGTATCTCCCACTCTACCATAGAAGCGGAGACCGAGGCTTCAACCTGTCATGATTCAGCAATGTTTAACAACGACTGAAATCATTGATTTCTCCTACTGTATCATGCGCATCATCTCATATTGCCGGCTTGCAAGCAGGATATTCCTGCATTTAGAATTCAAGGCGGAAGCCTCGCTGTTTTAATTCTTCATATTTGTCAATATTGAATTTGAAGAGATTTGCCTCGCGCTTCGGTGTAGGCCATACAGTTTCTTCCAGTTGTGTGAGAATGTCGAGGTGCAGCATCTTCTTCGCGAAGTTCCGTCGGTCAAAATGTATTCCGAGCACAGCCTCATAGAGACTTTGTAATTCCTTCAATGTGAATTTCTCGGGTAAAAGTTCAAAACCGATTGGATGGAAGTGGATCCGCTCCCTGAGCCTGCCAATAGCATCACGAAGAATCACATCATGATCAAAAGCCAACTGCGGAACCTTATCCACAGGAAACCAATCAGCCTCAGCAGCATCATCACCTCCTTTTACTGCGCTAATCTTCACTAAAGCAAGATAAGCGATTGTGATCACCCTTTCGCGTGGATCTCGTTCGGGATCTGAATAAGTATGAAATTGCTCGATATACTCTGCAGTAAATCCAGTCTCTTCCTTAAGTTCACGAAGAGCTCCTTCCTCTGCAGATTCATCAGGATTAAGAAAACCTCCCGGAAACGCCCAGCTGCCTTTACAGGGTTCTATCCCCCGTTTGATTAACAGGACTTTGAGTTGATTGCCATCAAAACCGAAAATCACGCAGTCGGTTGTCACCGCCGGATGAGGATACTTATAACAGTACTGTTTATTCTCCATATTGTTACATGTATTTCTTATTTATCTATTCCCTTATATGTATATTGGACAGTAATCCCGGCATATCATGGCTACTCCCCCGTTTCTGTGACCACAAGGTTACAACCTCATGCCTTGCCTGCCAAATCACCATTGACTCAGAATTTACAGTTTCTTATATATCGGCACCTGTCGACAAACCACGACGTTTATTAAGCCCGATTCGGAATTCCTTTACAACATCCTGCATCTCTTCGGGCAGATAATCCATAGCCTTCTTTTCCATCCACTCCGGGATACCCCATAGCGCTTCGGCTATACTTCCAACGATCGCACCAAGTGTATCGGCATCAGCTCCAAGACTTACAGCCTGACGAACAGCATCCTCAAAACATGTGCTGTTTAGGATTATGGCTAATGCCACAGGTACTGTGCCCTGACACGTTTCATCAAATATATTCCTGTGGTCTTCGATGTTGACATCGAAATTGCACGTATCCATACGATACTTAGAAATCGCGTGGGCAATACCAAAATCCAGTATGTCTTCTCGGGATATCGACTGCCCCTTCTTATCTTCGCGCAGGCGCTTGCAATCACTGATTGCCGATGCCACAGCGATTGCTCCATCAATGCCCAACTGATGATTGTGCGTGCAGGAGGCAGATCTTGTTGCTTCATCATACAACACTGTATTGAGATCAAACCACCAGACAATGGGACTTACCCTCATTGCAGAGCCGTTGCCAAATGATCCATAAGGACGGGGATTATCGCACATGACCCATTGACGGAATCTTCCACCATAACCACCTTTAGGATCGGGATATCTCCGACACCAATCATGCATGCTTTCACCATAGTCACGACCACGCAATATGGCATCGGCAACAGCAATAGTGCAGATGGTGTCATCAGTGAACGAACATCCTTCGCCAAACAGTTCAAAATTATAGTCATTAGTCGAATTAAACTCAAAGCGGCTACCGACGATATCCCCGATTATTGCTCCTAACATATAGTGTGATTTTGGATTAAACTATGCCGCAAATATTCTCGCGTAATATTTACACTGCAAAGTTAGACAATTTAATTCAAACCTCCAAATTTGTAGCGTATATTTTACACAAGAGAGAATGGTTATTTATGAAAACTGTGTGTGATTACCTCGTGTGTGAAACACATGATCGACGGCTGCGAAGTAATTCGAGACTCTAGTATAAAAACCTACGTGACAAATGGATAGGAATCTACAATTCTTAAGGGTCCACCTTATCGTAAGGCGATATCGTCAAGTGGCTGGTTGATGAGGTGAAGCATCGTGTATGCGGAAAGATTTATCTCGAAACCACTGCTGACTGAAAAACGTTATATTTGTTGTCGGGATTCACGGAAATGCCCGATATGATGAAATACTATGGTACGGAAACTTGAAATAGATGGTCTTGGCTGCCTTTGTTGCCCGACGGATGACAAAGGTAAAATTGCGTATATACTATATCCTATGGACATTCTTGCTGACTGGATAGAGACTGCAGCCGCAAAATACAATTCGACAATTGTGGTCATAACCGGTATGGACTGGCAGAACGTGTTCAGCCCGTGGCCTGCCAAAGGTGTGCCTAAAGGCAGTCAGGACTTCAAGGGGGAGTCACCAGAGTTCCTTGATTTATTGCAGCATAGCGTAATCCCTCAGATTGAAAAAAGACTAGACTATACTGATGAGCCTGAACGTACTCTCGTAGGCGTCTCGATGTCAGGTCTCTTCGCTTTGTGGCAATGGATGCTGTGCGGCACATTCACCAATATCGCCTGTCTCTCGGGCTCGTTCTGGTATGAAGGCTTTGTGGAATGGATGAGAGACCGGGATATACCCGCAAAATCCGGCAAAGCATACTTTCTGCTCGGCGAGCAGGAGGCTAAGTCAAAAGTGAAAGCCTTTGCCTCTGTTTCCGAGAATACGAAAGAAATCATCTCACTGCTTGACGATGCCGGCGTCAAAACCGAGTTTCAGAGTGTCCCTGGCAGTCACTATTCAAATCCTATCGAGCGACTCGACCGAGCGTTCACTGCTCTCTGTTGCGGTATTCGCCCGGAGTGACACCGGTCTGTTTCTTGAAAAAACGGATGATGTAGTTTGCATGTAGTTTGCACTGTATATAATTGTGCAATTCATTTATTTGCGCTACCTTTGCGAAACACAAACAATTATAACATGGCTAATAAACGGTAAAAGTCAGCTATTACGCAGGCATTATGGGTATCAGTCGTATAATCCTTAACAATGCCGGCGGCAATGGATTCGGTGTAACAGCCAACTAATTAATCTAAAATGAATTTATTTGATAGAATATACAAGCCATTTATCTTCGCTCGATACTCTCTTTTCTTAAAAAGCAATAAAAATGGAGAGAGTATATTTCCTATTGATGAAGAATACGGGATGCTGTCTTTCTTTAATGTTTCAACACCCCTGTGGAGTGAAGTTACCATAGTGCTATTGCTTTCAAACATTATAAATATTTCCTTTAATGAGCGGCTATGTTTTATTGGTCTCCTTCTTGGTTTTAACTATGCAATATCCAGAATAATCATAAGGCGACTTAAAAACAGAGAGTATGTCAATCATGTTATTGCAAAATTTGATTCATCAAATAATTCAAAATACAATAGTTTCTTGTTCTGTTTATTTCTGCTATTTGCGTATACCGTTATTCCATTCGTACCTATTGTGCTATATTTCACCTTACATTGATGAATTAAAGGATTAAACCGGGATACCGGCACATACGTTAATTTCCTTGCTGATGAGGGGAAACATATCCGTCGCGGTCGTTTTTGTACGTTGGCAGGAGTGATTGTTTCAACAGTTCATATTCTTTGGCTGCTTCCGGATGCGCAATCATGTAATCGCGGAATAGGATTTCGTCATTGTCTCCTATTCTGTGAAAATGAATATGAAACACCTTATCGGCATATCCGGCTGGTGTATAGCCCTTGTTGAAACTTATTCGGCTATCTGATTCCGACATACAGATATATCCATTGACTTCCATCAGATTCTTTATTTGTCTTCACTCGATTTCGGGTGAAAGTTCCACAAGAATATCAATAATCGGGTTTGCCTGTATACCCTCTATGGCTGTACTGCCTATATGATTGATTATAGGGTCATAGGACGAAAGAAGGTCTGATAGTAATCGTATTTCCTCCTTTGCCCAAATTGCCTATAATCAACTATAATCAAAGCTGTGTTACTATCTTTTCTGGCACATCCGTTGATACCTATAACTTTCATATTGTCTTACATATTTCCATTTCGATGCAATTCCATGTCTCGCCAAGACATTCATATCTTTCGGTGTCTGGTCTTGGAACACGCTGAAATCCTGCTGCTTCATAGCAATGAATGGCGGACGGATTGTTTTCAAATACTCCAAGTGACACCTTAGCTGCTTTGAGGTCACTGAAAGCATAATCAATTGCCATCGAAACAAGTAATTTCCCTAATCCGCAGCCACGCTTTGAATCATCGACAATAACGAATCCCAGTCGCTGTTCTGTTGGAT
>X108_Striped_Desert_Hamster__coassemble_114_pt1 | contig 26698 bp, 25 predicted proteins | sample X108_Striped_Desert_Hamster__metabat2_low_PE_001 | metagenome-assembled genome bin X108_Striped_Desert_Hamster | reverse complement strand
CTCCAAGACACTCAATAAAGCGAGTTAATTTTGGAACATAGAACTGAACACCCTAATTATTAGCGTTTTCAAATCCTACATTTACCATTGGATTTTGAGTGTAGTAACCACCGTCCCAATCTCGATTTCTGGAATCTTTTAAAGAAATTGATGTGAGATCATGTAATAAGGTAAAACGATTTTCGGCCTCTGCTGTTCTGCTGATTTGGGAAATTGGCACCTGTGAAGGTCTATATGCCCAACTCAAAGCAGAAATCATTGCCAAAGTCAGGAACGTAGATGTTTTTATCATGAATTGTTTAGTGAAAAGAAATAATAGAATATGGGTTTTGCCCAAAAAGCATTTGTCAATTATGTCGCAAATTTACGTATATCTTCTTTCGTCTTGTATCTTTATGAGGCATAGGTTTTTACGTGCATAAGCCGACTTTTGATTGATTTAGACGCTCTTTTCCCTCGCAAAGACAGTCCCGGTCCTGGCTTTCTTAGAGGAAATTTAGTCATTTGAATTTTTTAACACAAATTTAGCACTGGAAAAATTCGCTAGTCCATAAAAGAGGATTTGAATTTAATTCAAATCCTCTTTATTTTTTCTTGATGAGGCGGAGGGCTGCCCAGTGGTCGCCCTCTTCTGTTGAGCGGTCGAGTGTGAAGCCAAGGGGTTCGGCAGACTGCATCACCACAGGGATGTCGGCAGTGTAGAAGCCGCTGAGCAGCAGTACTCCACCGTCCTTGATTTTTTCTGCATAGCGTGCTATGTCGGAAGTGATGACGTTGCGGTTGATGTTGGCAAGGAATATATCGGCCAGCTCACATCTTTCGAGTGCCGACGCATCGCCGCAGATAAACGTGATGTCCTGATGGTTGAGTGCTGCATTTTCCAACGCATTCTCGTAGGCTCCCGGGTCTATCTCGATTCCTGTCACTTCGCCGGCTCCACGCATCTTGCATAAAATGGCAAGAATACCTGTACCGGTACCCATATCGATTATGCTTTTATTATTGATATCCTCAAGGTCGAGTACATAGCGCATCATCTGTGATGTGGTAGCATGGTGGCCAGTACCGAATGCCATTTTCGGATCGATCAGAATATCAAACTGCGCTTCTGGAACATCTTTGTGAAAGGATGAATGTACCACACATTCTCCTGCGATTACTATTGGTTGGAAATAATGCTTTTCCCACTCTTCGTTCCAGTTTTTACTCTCTACGAATTCTGCTGACCATGAAATCTTGGTCTCTATTGGAAAATCAGATGCTATATCCTCTATGACAGACTTGGAATAATCTGCTTCCTGCACATATGCGGTGAGACCTGATGAATCAGGTTCGAAACTCTCAAAGCCCTCGTCGGCGAGGAATGCAGCCAGAAGGTCGGTGATATCTTCAGAGCATGGGGCGCACTCAAGGCGCACTTTCATATAGTTCATTTTTTCTTACGGAAGAATGAGAAAACTTTTCTGGCAGTCCCGAATGCAGACATTCCCATGAGGATATAGTCTGTATAGTTGAGACCTTTCATGATTTTCATTGGAATTGTGCCGAGTCTGGAAGCAGCCTTTAGTGTGCCGTCTGATGCAAACGGATTTTTATCCTTCAGTCCATTGACTTCTTCGAGAATCTTCGCTTTGGCAAACTCTTTCCTGATAGCGATGAGCGCACGGTGGTGACGGATTTCATCAAGGGTAAAACCATTGAATTCTTCCGGAGTGTCGGGCTGCGCGATAGCGTTGCCGGATGCTGTATGCTTCATGTTGTCCATAATATGGAAGTCATTTCAAGAGTATTTTAGTAATCATTCTCGCTATAGGATTCATGATCATTTTTTCTCGCAGACAATATACAACGACCATTATCAGAAGTATGCAACCGCCGGCTGCAAGAAACGCGAGAGTCGGGCTCATTATGTTCATGAATAGGTATGCGAGAGAAATGCCGAATAGAATAAGAGCGGTTATACCGAGAAGAAGGCATACAGCGCCTGTCACTGTCGCTCCTGCTATAATGGTTATCTTTTCAGCGGCAGTCAGTTTGGCATACTCCAATTCAAGAGCAGCCCAGTCTTTCGACCGGGCTATCATGTTCTTGATTTGATCTAACAGCGTATTATTGCTCATCTAAATCAAAGTGTGTGTGTATTATGGCGGAAAGGATTATTCCTCGCCTGTAAGTTCGGCTACGAGAGCGTCAACTTCCTCGTCGCTGATCTTGATACCTTTTCTTTTCAGTATGCGTACGATACGGGCACGAAGTTCCTCACCTTTCTCAGGTGCGAATAATATCGCTGCGCCGCATCCTACGATTGCGCCGCCAAGAAATGCATAAAGTATGTTGAGTGCTTTCATTTCGTCTTGGTCTTAATGGTTAGAAATGCTTGTCAATCTGATCCTCGATTTCGTCAGCGAGTTCCTCGAGTTCGTTTTTCTTGAGACTGATGCCTTTTTCCTTAAGGATTCTGGCTATTTTCTTACGGGTTGCCTCTCCTTTTTCAGGAGCAACGAGAAGACCTACAGCTGCGCCGGCGAGTGCTCCGCCGATGACTGCGCTGATGATGTGGATTGCTTTCATGTCTTTTCTATTTATTAGATTGAGATTATTATATTATTCTTACAAAGGATAAACAAATAAAACCTAATTTGGATTAATCGGTATGGAAATTATTTGCTTGCAAGCATGGTCTGAGTGGCGGTTGCCCTATATGCGAGCACTCCGTCTCTCGATAGTTCTACTGTCTGTCTGTCTCCGTCGGCAGTTGGCATAGCCACGTGTGTTTCATCTATGAAAGTCACAAGAGGATACTCCTTGCCGTCAAACTGCAGAGACCATGTCTGTGATTCCTGAGCGAAATCAAGTCGGTATGATTCTCCTGTTGACTGAAGTGTGATGTCATACCCCTTGCCGTCGCATTTTACAAGATATCTACCGTGATCCGTATCAATTGCTTTAGTGGATGCTGTCATCGGATTATCACCGCTCCAGAATTCAATGGAGTTAAGCACAAGAACATCTGCGATGCCGCATACCTCATATACAGGCAGGATCCAGAATGCTACGAAAACAAGTTCGTTTACAAACTTATTGGAAATCTGTTCATTCCATGCATATAAATGCTTTGTCAGGGCAAACTGTCCCATACATGAACTGAGAGAGGTACACATAAGCGCCGCTATGGCTGCGGATATGACGATTTTTTTCATTCTGTATTGATATCAGAGTTAATATATAGGTGTAGTGGTTCTATATTATAATAAACGTAAGGCGAGGAATCATTGTTTTGCAATGCAAGGTAATTTCTGACAAAAAAAGACAACTCCGGGTGGAGCTACATCCTTTCAAATATGTTGTAAGCCCTTATGGGGCTTGATGGGGATGGATGTTATGCGCCGCCCGGAGGGTGTCTTTTGGCAATAAAACGACTTGAGTATTCCGAAGGTTCATCACTGAAAGTGGTTTTAACTACGGTTAACGAATGGATGGTCATTTCAAGCGGAATCATTGGTCAAAATGAGAAAATATTGAGTTTTTAGGCAGCAACGCCGATGTGTTTGAGTATTTTTTATTAATTTTGTAGATTGTTAAAGGGAATCGTATGATTCCTCCTCAGATATAATCTATGAATATAAGACGATTCGCACTGTCGTGCATGATGATACTGTCGATTCTTGGAGGAGTGTGTGTCTATGCCGCTCCTGATGAAGAGGAAAAGACAGTAATAGTGCTTGACCCCGGACATGGGGGCAAGGATTTCGGCGCATGTGAGAACGGAGCAAGGGAAAAGGATATCAATCTTGCAGTAGCAAAGCGTCTTCAGTCCATGATCAAGAAGGAACTTAAGGACGTGAAGGTAGTGATGACCAGAGATGCTGATACTTATCTTACCCTTCAGCAGCGTGCCGATGTCGCCAATAATGCCGATGGTGATCTTTTTATGTCGATACATGTCAACTCTGTCGATAAGAAGAATAAGCGCAGGAAGTCTATAAGCGGTAGTTCGGTCTATGTGCTCGGACTTCACCGTGATCAGGACAACATGAAAGTGGCCATGCGCGAGAATTCGGTGATTGAGCTTGAAAGCGACTATAAGGAGAAATACAGCGGTTTTGATCCATCTAAAGATGAAAGTTACATAATTTTTGAGATGGCGCAGAAACGTAATCTCGGCGAGAGCATCCGCGTAGCGAGCGATGCTCAGAACTCTCTCGTCGAACAGGCCCAGAGGGGTAACCGTGGAGTCCGTCAGGCCGGTTTCTGGGTGCTGTGGGCAACATCGATGCCGGCTGTGCTGGTCGAGCTTGATTTCATATGCAATCCAGAGTCGGTTAAGTTCATGACTTCCGATAAGGGAGAGGAAAAACTTGCCCGGTCGCTATTCAAATCTATAAAAAAATTTGTAGAAAGACGCAGTTAAGTGTTATATTCTATGAAGCATAACTAAAGTATAAAACCAAAAGACAATTCTACCTTACGATGAAAAAGATATTCAACAAAGAGTTTGCAATCGGCCTATCCGTGATAGTGGCAGTGTTGATTCTGATATTCGGAATCGATTATCTTAAGGGAATCAATCTGTTCCGTCCGGCAAATTATTATCTCGCGTATTACGATAATGTGGACGAGCTAACTGTGTCATCGCCTGTACTGATCGACGGCTTCAAGGTCGGTCAGGTAAGGGAAGTCAATTTCAACTATGAGAAGCCGGGCAAGGTAGAAGTTGTCATGGCTCTTGACAAAAAACTTCAGTTGCCTGAAGGCAGTCGTGCTGATATCGGCACGACCATGCTGAGCGGAGCGAGAATCGAACTTACACTCGGTGCCGGTCCCGGCATGCTTCCTGTGGGAAGTGAAGTGCCTACGGGTGCCAAGGCCGGATTGATGTCATCACTTCAGGACGGACTCATGCCGGCTATAACCGGTATACTTCCTAAGGTAGACTCTTTGCTATATAATCTCAATATGCTTGTGGCGGATCCTGCTCTTGCATCATCAATTCAGCGTCTTGACGGAATCACAGGCAATCTGCTCGCCACAACTGAAGGCCTTAGCGGCACCATGAACCGTCAGGTGCCTCGAATTGCTTCCAATGCTGAGAGAATCACTACTTCGCTCGACACTATTGTCGGAAATCTCGGTCAACTGTCGTATCAGTTGAAGTCATTGCCTCTCGGTGCAACTATGGACAACGTCAATGACCTCACCGCTAACCTGTCGCAGTTCTCGAAACAGCTTAACGACAAGAACTCAACACTCGGACTTCTCACAAGTGATCCGGAACTTTATAATAAGCTTAATCGTGTTACGGCCGATATTGACTCTCTCATAGTAGATATCAAGAAGAATCCTAAACGCTATATAAGCATAAAGCTTCTCTAAGCCTGTGAGACAGGTATTCTACCGATATAATCCGGATACAGACAATTTCGAACGCCACTATCCCACTCTCAGGTCCAGGCTTAAATCAGCCGGACGTTATGTCATGGTGGGAGGCGCTATCGGAATAGGTCTGTATCTGCTTATGTTTTATGCCTTCGATGCTCCTACCGAAAGAAACCTCAAGGAGGAAAACAGCAAACTCAAATCTCAATATGCTATTCTTGAGAAACGTCTTGACAATTCCATAAAGGTAATGGAAGATATCAGGAATCGTGACGATAATTTTTATCGTGTCATGATGCAGATGGATCCCTTGAGCAGCAATCAGAGATATTCCGGACTTGACAACGATGCTAAATATGGAGACATTGACAAAATGAATGATGCGGAACTCGTCATTCGAATGAACCGGTCAATGGATCTTCTGGAGCATCAGATCTATTCTCAGTCAGTATCGTTCGACCAGTTAAGGGAAGCGGCGGGAGTCCAGAAGGATAAAATCGCAAGAATACCGTCTGTGCTTCCCATCAATGTAAAGGACTATACAATGTCTTCCGGCTATGGATATCGCCGAGACCCTATATATGGTACGGCAAAGTTTCATGAAGGCCTTGATTTTGCGGCTGCTACCGGTACCCCTGTCTTTGCTACAGCGGATGCTGTAGTGGAAGTGGCTGAGAGAAAGCCGGGATATGGCAACTGCATTGACCTTGATCACGGATATAACTATCTCACCAGGTATGCGCATTTAAGCCAGATTCTGGTGAAGCCGGGACAGCAGGTCAAGCGCTGTGAGATGATCGGTAAGGTGGGATCTACGGGTAAGTCCACAGGCAGTCACCTTCACTATGAGGTGAGATTCAAGGGGGAGCCACAGAATCCTGTAAACTATTATTTCATGGATTTGTCTCCTCAGGAATATGTCGACATGATCAGGCTTGCTGAAAACTCTGGACATGTCATGGACTGACCCGCTGATATGTATAAGGTCTGACATTAAAAAAAGTCTAACAGGATAATGGATGAACTTGGCAAGAAATACTACAAGATAGGTGATGTGGCGGATATGCTTGGCGTGCCTCCAACTACGATACGTTATTGGGAACGAGAGTTTCCAGACATATCACCTATGCGTGCGTCAAGAGGGATTCGCTTTTATACACCGTCCGACATAGAAGCACTGCGAATCATTCATTATCTTTTGAAAGTCCGGGGTCTTAAAATGGAGGCTGCCAAAGTGCATATGCAGGTAAACCGTAAAAATATCTCCAAGAAACTTAAGGTGCTCGACGAACTTCAGGATTTGCGCGGTGAACTGGAAAGCATGTTGAAGACTCTTGCCAAAAGACGGTAGACCTTATGGCTTTCATATACCGATGTTTGTTATCGACAATTATGTTTCCTTATCGGTAATCTGGGTACTTATCAAGTATATGCGCTTTTGAGAAGAGTCTATGTCATTATCGGATTCCCAAATAGATTCTTATAGATTGGAGTTGTAATAAGCAGGATTTCCAGTGATATTCTCTCCTATGAAATCAGGAACGGCGTATATGTCATCTTCGTTCCGGAGTTCGATTTCTGCAGTGACAAGACCTTCTTTTAAGCCGGAAAACTCGTCTACCTCCCAGATAAAACCTTCAAATGGCACCTCATAACGTGTCTTTTCGAGCACAGGCGGAATGCACATGTCAAGAAGCCTTTTGGCATCTTCGACAGGGATTAGATATTCGAACTCGGCACGTACCGCTCCGGTGTTTTTCCCTTTGACCGTAAGATATCCGTTGTCATCTCTTACGCGCACGCGTACTGTGCGTTCCGGTTCCCGACAAAGATAACCTTGCGATATATGTGATATCCCTGTGGCCATAGCCTTATAATTGTCATTTTTTACCAAATACTTGTGCTCTATCTCCAATGCCATGATATAAGTGGATATTTTTTATTAATTTTGCAGGCCAAAACCACTCTCCGATCCTGGTCAACATGCAAAATTAATGAAATTCGACTGTTTTTGCAATATATATATGTCTAAAATCTATTCATTACTGCGTCGAAGGGCAGTGATGTGTATAGTCATGCTGATTGCGGTAGTACCAGTAATAAACGCTATGACTAAGGAAGACTGGGAGATAGAGGTTGACACTACAGTCTTTATGCGTGAGGCTAAGGAGCTTCAGGAGGTTCTTGTAAGGCCTAAAAAGGAAAAGTACAGCAAAAAAAACAATCCGGCTGTTGATCTCATGCGTAGGGTTAGGGAATATCAGAAATACGGTGATCCGCGTCGCGACAGCAATTACAGTTATGATCAATATGAGAAGACTACTCTTGGACTTCTTGATTTCTCGGAAAATCATCTGGAGTCGCATCCGTTTCTGAAGGAATACATGGATTCCGACAGGCGTTCTTCCCGTCCGGTACTTAACGTATTGATGAAGGAAAAGGCAGCGACAAAACTATACAGCGGTAGTCCTGATGAATGCAAGACTGTGGTAAGGGGACGCTCATCTGCCGGAGTCGATGACTCTTTTAACGACGGCAATGTCGGGACAATGCTTGAGGAACTTCTCCGTGAGGTAGACATATACGGCAATGACATCACGCTTATGTCTAACCGTTTTGTCAGTCCATTGTCGGCCATAGGTGCCGACTACTATAAGTATTACATAACAGATACTCTCGATGTCGACGGGACCCGTTGCGTACAGCTTACATTCACTCCCCACAATCACGAGAGTTTCTCCTTCATGGGCAATCTGTATGTAGAGCTTGGCGATACCACCGGCTTTGTCAAGAAAGTCTCAATGAAGGTGCCGCGAACTATCAATCTGAACTATGTCGATAATCTTTATATAGACCAGACATTTGAAAAGGATTCCCTTGGAAAGCGTCATAAAGTCCTTGACGAAATGAATCTCGACATATGTATCGTACGTGGTACACAGCAGTTCTATTGCCGACGGGTTACGCGTAATTCGAATTTCAGCGGAAAGAAACGTTCCGATCTCGGCAATGCTTATGATATGGCAGGTGATATATGGGAGATTGAAGGCAATACCGGTATGCCTGATTCTTTCTGGGCCGGACAGCGTCTTGAGCCTCTTTCCGAAGCGGAATCCAACATGGGGTCATTCATGCATAAGCTAAGGGAGATTCCATTCTTTTATTGGGCAGAAAAGGCCCTTGTCATCATCGTCGGAGGATATGTGAAAACCGGCAGGGAAAGTAAATTTGACATAGGGCCGGTCAATACCATCATCAGTACGAACTCTGTCGAAGGCATTCGTCTGCGACTTGGAGGCATGACGACTGCAAACCTTTCTCCACATTGGTTTGCAAGAGGGTATGGAGCATATGGCACCAGAGATCGCAAATGGAAATACAAAGGTGAACTTGAGTACTCATTCAATCGAAAGAAGTATCATAGCCGTGAGTTCCCGGTCAACAGTCTGCGTGCTACGTATATGTATGATGTGGATATGATTGGGCAGCATTATCTTTTTACCAATGCAGACAATGTGTTCTTGAGTTGGAAGCGCCGTCCGTCAGACCTGATTACTTACAGAAAACTAGCGAAACTGGAATATAATCTTGAACTTGCCAATCAGCTGTCGTTCGGAATATGGGCCGAGCATGTAAGGCAGGAGGCTACAGCATGGTTGCCATTTGTAGATGGACGCGGCATCCCTTCCGGTCATTATGGCAGGACATCATTCGGAATAAGTGTCAGATACGCTCCCGGCGAAAAATATGTGCAGGAAAAAAGCGTAAGGATTCCTGTCAATCTCGACGCGCCTGTCATACAGCTTTCTCATGAATGGGGACCGGCATCACTTCCCGGTGCGGACTTCTCTACCAACCGAACTGAACTTTCCGTGCAGAAGCGCTTCTGGTTTTCTGCATTTGGTTATGCCGATGTGATTCTTAAAGGCGGAATGATATGGAGTCAGGTGCAGTATCCTGAGTTGATGTGGCCCAATGCCAATCTTAGTTATACGATTCAGCCTGAATCATACTCTCTGATGAATCCGATGGAATTTGCCGTTGACAAATACGCCTCCTGGGATGTGACTTATTGGGGCAACGGAGTGCTTTTCAACCGAATCCCGGTGGTAAAGAAAGCCAGATTCAGGGAAGTCATATGCTTTAAGGGTATTATGGGTGGATTGAGTGACCGCAACAATCCAGTGCATCATGAAAACCTGTATCGTTTTCCGGCTGACAGTGATTCGAGGCTCATGTCCGGTATGCCGTATATGGAGATAAGTGCCGGTATCGACAACATATTTACCATACTTAGGGTGGACTATGTATGGAGGCTTAGTTATCGTGATACTCCAGGGGCTGACCGCTCGGGAGTAAGGATAGCGCTTCATTTTAATTTCTGATGATTATGGAATTCAAGATTCAAGACCATGGATTAAGGGATTATGGCGAGATGCTGCACTATCAGCGAGATCTTTTCGCCGCCATGACTGAGCGAAAGAAAAAAGGACTTGCTTTGGAGAATGAATATCTTATTCTTGTGGAGCACAATCCGGTGGTTACGCTTGGTAAGCATGCCCACCGCGCCAATCTGCTTTATTCTGCAGAGCGTATGGCAGATCTTGGAGTACAGGTATGGAATATCGAAAGAGGTGGAGATGTGACTTATCATGGTCCGGGACAGCTTGTGGTATATCCGATTATAGATCTCGAGGCGCATAGGCTTGGAATAAAGGATTATGTATTCCTTCTTGAGGAGGCAGTGATTCGTACGATAGCGGAGTTCGGCATTTACGGAGAGAGGGTGCAGGGAGCAAGTGGTGTCTGGATCGGAGCCGGTACTCCTGATGAAAGAAAGATCTGTGCTCTTGGTGTGAAATGCAGTAGATTCATCACCATGCATGGACTGGCTCTAAACGTCAATACTGACTTGAATGGCTTTAGCCTGATAAATCCATGTGGGTTTATCGACAAAGGGGTTACCTCCATGTCAAAGGAGACAGGAAATGTCATCGACATGGCGTTGGTTAAGGATATTATCACACGTCATTTTGTGGATTTGCTAAATATTTCCAAATAATGGCTGAAGGAGCGGTTTGATGACATGTTGATTTGTGATGAAATATAATCATTTGATATTTAGCATGATATTGTATTGATGCAAAAAAATCTAAAAAGAGACATGCATTTTTTTGTCAAAATATTTGGTCAGATGAAAAAAAAGCAGTAATTTTGCATCGTCAAAAGGGGAAGAGACCTCTGGATGACATAAAAATTGCCTTGTGGTGTAATGGTAGCACACCGGATTCTGGTTCCGTTTGTGAGAGTTCGAGTCTTTCCAAGGCAACACTTTTGTAACTTTGCATATAATGCCTTGTGGTGTAATGGTAGCACACCGGATTCTGGTTCCGTTTGTGAGAGTTCGAGTCTTTCCAAGGCAACAATGTACCTTCGATGTGAATCGAGGGTATTTTTGTCATATACCTGAGCGTCAGGTTTTCAAGTGTTGAAGTACAGGATGGTTTTCAAAAAATATGTTATTTGTTTATGCTTATTGAAAAAAAATGAGTAATTTTGTAGTCTAATGCCTATCCATAATAAACCAACGGCATATCCATATGGCACAATTGAACATTCTCGGAATGGGCGTGGCGCTCGTCACTCCCTTTGATAAGGACAAAAACATTGATTATCCTGCGCTTCATAGGGTGATAGAACACGTTATTGGCAATGGGGCTGATTTTCTTGTAGTACTCGGTACTACTGGTGAGACCCCTACCCTTTCTAATGATGAAAAGACAAGCATAAAGAAGTTTGTCGCAGAAAAGACCGGTCGCAGGGTACCGCTTGTGATAGGAATCGGTGGTAACAATACGGCTGAAATCGTGCGTCAGGTCAAAGAGGATGATCTTACTGGATATTCAGCCATATTATCTGTGGTTCCCCAGTACAACAAGCCTTCACAAGAGGGTATCTATTGCCATTTCAAGGCGATTGCAGAGGCTTCTCCACTTCCGGTTATTCTTTATAATGTCCCCGGGCGTACCGGTGTCAACATGACAGCCGATACTACGTTGCGGATTGCGCGGGAAGTCCCTAATGTGATAGGCATCAAGGAGGCATCAGGAAATATTGCGCAGATTGAGCGGTTGCTGCGAGAGAAACCGGAGGTTTTTTCCGTTATCAGCGGTGACGACGGTGTCACATACCCGCTGATGACCCTTGGCGCCCAGGGTGTCATATCTGTTCTTGGCAACGCTTATCCCAGGCAGTTTGCAGAAATGGTGCACCTGTGTCTTGAGGGAAATTACATTGAGGCTGTGGATATACATCATCGTTTCCGAGAGATAATCCGTCTTCTTTTTGCCGATGGTAATCCTGCCGGAGTGAAATGCGTGATGCATGACATGGGGCTTATAGAAAATGAACTGCGTCTGCCTCTCGTGCCTGTATGTGAGAATACTGCAGCCGAGATACTTCAATGGGTCAACCGCCTCTGATGATAGATAAAGCCACTATTCAAAAAATTACAGAGACCGCCGACATCGTGGAGGTGGTCAGTGACTATGTTCATCTCGTGAAGAGAGGACGTGGCTACATGGGGCTGTGTCCTTTTCATAACGAGAAGACTCCTTCGTTCTCGGTCAACAGCAGCAGAAATTTCTGTTATTGCTTTTCATGTAAGAAAGGTGGGTCTCCTGTCAATTTTATAATGGAGAAGGAGGGGCTGTCATATCATGATGCCCTACTTCATCTCGCCGCCAAGTACAACATAAAAGTAGAGGAAAAGGAACTGTCTGATGATGAGCGTCGTCAGATGAATGAGCGTGAGGCGCTTATCGTAGCCAACGAATGGGCTGCCGCACAGATGGAAAAAGCCCTTCGTGACACGGATGAAGGCCGAAACATAGGCCTGCAGTATTTTTATCAGCGTGGGGTCACTGACGAGGCGATAAGGAAATTCCGTCTTGGATATAATCCTGACAGCGGCCGGGCTATAGCCGATGCCGCAAAACTTTCGGGCATGGACAGTAAAAGTCTTGCCGAAGTAGGTGTGCTCGGAGAGTCGCAGAAAATACCGGGCACATATTATGACAGATTTCGTGGACGTGTCATTTTTCCGGTTCTGAATCCATCCGGAAAGGTGGTGGCACTTGGCGGACGAGACCTGAAAGGGGGGATGGCCAAATACATCAATTCGCCGGAATCTCAGATCTATAAGAAAAGCAATGAGCTTTACGGCATATATCAGGCTAAGGGGGAGATAGCGAAGCAGGACAACTGTTTTCTTGTAGAAGGCTACATGGATGTGATCGGTATGTGGCAGTCCGGAATGGAGAATGTAGTGGCATCGTCAGGCACAGCCTTGACTGATGGTCAGATAGCCATGATCCATCGTTTCACTGATAATATCACATTGATTTATGATGGAGATGCTGCCGGCATAAAGGCATCGCTCAGAGGTATCGACATGCTTCTATCTCATAAGATGAACATCAAGGTGCTTCTGCTTCCAGACGGGCATGATCCGGACTCGTTCGCGAGAAATAATACTCCGGAGCAGTTCAGGAAATATGTAGAGGAAAATGCCACCGACATCATTCGTTTCAAGGCACAGGTCCTGCTTAAGGATATCGGAGATGATCCTCAGCGTCGTGTATCTGCAATAGAAAGTGTAGTCAAGTCGCTTGCCCATATCCCTGATAAGGTGAAGCGAAACGTCTATGTGCAGGAATGCAGTCGTCTTCTTGGTGTGAGCGAGGATGTCATAGAGGGTGCCGTGGAGAAATCGCGTGGTGAGGTAGTAAGGCTTCAGCAGAGGCAGCGCCAGGGCAGCGAGATAGACAGGCTCGAGGAGCAGGAAGGTAACCCCCAGCCGGCAGCAGGAGGAAATCTCCGTCCTATGAAGAGTCAGCAGTTGACTTCGATGTATCCATATTATCCGTTTGAACGCAATGTGGTGTATAATTGCGTTAGATATGGCATGCTGGATTTCTGCGAGGTGGAATATGAAAACGGCAACATTGAGATGATCAATGTAGCCGAATATGTGGCAGAGGAACTGCAGGAGGATGATATATGGTTTTCTTTTCCTGCATTTGCCAAGACGTTCAATCGTATTCTTGATCTAAAGGAGGATTATTCTAACGCTAAAGTCGCGTTCAATGTGGGTCTTGAAAAGGAACGACAGGAAATACTTCGAGCCGGATATGATGAGATAGCCGGCCGTGCGATGACTGTGGCGGAGATAAAGCGTGAGGAAAGGAAACTTGAGGAAAGGACAGATGAGGAAATGGCGCAGAGGCGTTTTGAGTTTGCCCGGTATTATGCCGAACAGTCGCTTTCGAGTCATCATGACGATGATGTGCGTCGTACAGTGACGGAGGCTATAAACGAGGAACCGCCTCTCAGCAATATATACATGCGCAATAATCCGGTAAGTGAACGCCAGATGGAACTTGACCGTATGCGTGTTCTTGTCCCGAGGGGTGTGCTTGAATGGAAAAATGAGTTGCTCAATCAGATGATACGTGCGAAGATGCAGCAGCTCAACAGTATGCTTGACCACTCTGATGCCGATGCAGAGCAGAAGATCCTTATGGAGACTCAGGCTCTTATGCAGAAGCGAGGGGAACTTGCCAAGGAAATCGGAGACCGTACTATCGGACGTAAGATCCGGTGAAAGCGATATGTTTTTTTTGACGGGACTGTAAGTTTTTGGCTTATGGATGCGTCTAAGATATAAAAAACCATCAATCAATAATGAATATACTTGAAATTGAGAATCTGACCAAGTGTTTCGGCTCGGTAAGGGCTCTTGACAATGTCAGTTTTGGAATCAGGGAGGGATCCATATGTGGAATCCTCGGGCCTAACGGTGCCGGTAAGACGACACTTCTGCGCATCATCAACGGTATTCTGACCATAGACTCGGGAAGCGTTAGGATTCTTGGCGAGGAGGCCTCGATCGAGGCCTCGCGCAATATCGGATATATGCCCGAAGAGCGCGGACTGTACGACACAATGCGTATGGAAGACCAGATAATGTATTTCGGGCAGTTGAAGGGCGGTGATAAGTCAAGGCTTAGAACCGTGATGAGAGAGTATCTTGATCTTTTCAACCTGAAGGGGCAGGAACGCCGGCGTCTTAAGGAACTTTCCAAGGGAAATCAGCAGAAAGTACAGATCATATGTACTCTTGTGCATGAGCCTCGGCTTGTGATCCTCGACGAGCCATTCAGCGGTTTTGATCCCATCAACGGTCAGATTCTGCAGCAGATTCTGGAGAGGCTGCGCGAACAGGGTACTACAATCATTCTGAGTTCACACAATATGCCGGCTATAGAGGAGATGTGCAGCGACATTGCCCTCGTCAATCACGGACACCTGCTTGTGGCGGACTCGATGACCAATGTCAAGGAAATGCACAAAGACAATACATTGCTGCTGACTACATCCTCCGAACTGTCGAAGCCTCTTGTCATGGCAAGTGGAGTGGTCACAGATATTGAGAGGGTGGAGAATATCGGCTGGCGACGTGGTTTTGCATATAAACTGCACCGTGAAGCCTCACACAGCAACAATGACGTGCTTGATGCAGTCGCCATGCAGAGCCAGGTACTTCATTTCGAGGAAGCGCTCCCCTCGCTCAAGGATATTTTTATCGGATATACGACAGCCTACGATGCAATGCAGTCGGCTCCCGACATGGCGGCCAAAAACATGGCTGATGCTGCAACACTATCATAAAACCATCGGACATATGAATAAACTAAAACTTATCATAAGCAATGAATACAAGACTGCCGTAGGACGCAAGTCTTTCTGGATAATGACGTTTATCTTTCCAGTGCTGATGCTTGCATTCGGCCTGGTGATGGGATTCCTGATGTCTGACTCTACATCCACCATGTCGATCATGGACTCCATCAATGACAAGACCGGACTAACTCCGGAAGAGGACACCATGACAGCGGCCAAGGCAGTGTCGATGATTGTGGGAATGGTGCTGACAATGGCCATGCTGATCTGCGGAAGCCAGATCATGCAGATGGTGCGTCAGGAGAAAACCAATCGCATCATGGAGTTCCTTGCCACCTGTGTCACCGGACGCACCATGCTGACAGCGAAAATCATTAGTGTTGCGCTCATATGCTTTACTCAGGTAGCGCTCTGGGGAGCCTGTCTCGCGCTGTTCGCGGTCGGATTTGTTATCGTCTTTGATCTCTCGATACCCTGGCATCTTCTTCTTCATCCTCTTTTCTGGAAGACTCTGGTATGGACACTGCTCTATTTCATTGGAGGATTCATGATGTTTAGTTCTCTTTTCGCTGCATGCGGCGCGCTTACCGACAGCAATAACGAGAATCAGCAGTATCTTTCCATACTCATGATGTTTGTGCTCTCGTCGATGTATATAGGTATGTATGCCGTGGACCATCCTACCTCCATGCTCGCTCAGGTCTGCGCTTACTTCCCGCTTACCTCGCCTACTGTAGGTGCTGTTAATGCCATTACGGGCGAAGTGCCGCTATGGAGTTCCATATTGTCAGTTGTTGTGCTTTACATATGTGCTTATGGTTCTATTGTACTTGGAGGAAAGATATATTCATCATCCATGCTTTTAAAAGGCACGTCGTTGAGTCCCAAAGCCATTGCGGCATTCCTGAAGTCGAAATGACAGGATTCGAATAATGATAACGCCGCCTTTCCGGTTCTACCCGGGGAGGCGGCTTTTATGTTAAAAAAAATGAAGAAACGGTGCTTCTTCATAAATAGCGGATTTTTTATTGCAAATTAGAATTTTTTTGATTAATTTTGCAAAGTGAGACAAAACGTGCTGATTACGTTTGTCTCTTAATCAAGCAGAGATATGAGCAACAACTGGAATTATCAACCACTGACCCGGCAGGAGAGAGACGAGGCGGATGCCCTGCTCCCTGTGTGTGGCGGCATCATACCGGTGCCGGAGTTGCTTATGCGTCGCGGAGTCAGGACTCCGGAGGAGGCTGCCGGATTCTTTACCCCCTCGCTTGATGACCTGCATGATCCGTTCCTTATGCCGGATATGGATAAGGCTGTCAACCGTCTTAACAAAGCCATGGGCGCGAAGGAGAGGATCATGATTTATGGTGACTATGATGTGGACGGCACCACGGCAGTCGCATTGGTCTATAAGTATCTCCAGAACTATTACAGCAATATAGAGTATTATATTCCTACCCGTTACGAGGAGGGATATGGCATATCGCGTAAGAGTATCGAATATGCTGCTGAAAACGAGGTAAAGCTTGTCGTGGTGCTCGATTGCGGAATCAAGGCGATCGAGGAGATTGCTTATGCCAAACAGCTTGGTATTGACTTTATCATCTGCGACCATCACGTTCCTGATGACGAGTTGCCTCCTGCAGTGGCTATCCTGAATCCTAAGATGCCGGGATCCCCCTACCCCTGTCCTCATCTTTCCGGCTGCGGTGTCGGATTTAAGTTCATGCAGGGGTTTGCAAAAAGCAATGGTCTTGGAAATCACAACGAGCTGGACTCTCTTCTTGATCTTGTGGCAGTGAGCATTGCGGCCGATATAGTGCCGATCATCGGTGAAAACCGTATTATGGCCTATCATGGACTCCGCAGGCTTAATTCGAATCCCAATCTCGGGCTCAGGAGCATCATCCGCCTTTGCAAGCTCACAAATAAGGATATCACTATTTCTGACGTGATCTTCAAGATCGGTCCGCGTATCAATGCCTCCGGACGCATGCAGAGCGGAATGGAGGCTGTTGGCCTTCTCGTGACGCGTGACCTCCATGATGCATATCAGAGGGGTGCGGAAATCGACCAGTACAACAAGGATAGAAAGGAACTTGATAAAAAGATTACCGACGAAGCCAACGAACTTATAGAGAATAATGTAAGTATAGTGCATGGCAAACGATCGATCGTAATCTATAATAAGAACTGGCACAAGGGCATTATCGGTATTGTGGCATCGCGACTTACGGAACTTTACTACAAGCCTTCCGTAGTGCTTACATATGCCAACGGAATGGCTACCGGCAGCAGCCGTTCGGTCCAGGGATTTGACATATATTCAGCCGTTAATTCCACTCGTCATCTGCTTGAGAACTTCGGAGGACATACCTATGCGGTAGGCCTGTCTCTCAAGGAAGAGAATATTCCTGAATTCAGCAGACTGTTTGAGGAGTATGTGGCTAAAAACATTCAGCCTAACCAGTTGTGTCCCCAACTTGACATCGATGCCGATATATCGTTTGCCGACATTACGCCGGAACTTGTGGCTTGTCTGAGAAAATTCAATCCTTATGGCCCCGGCAATCAGAAGCCTGTATTCAGGACACGGAATGTATTCGATTTCGGAACATCAAAACTTGTAGGTAAGAATCTCGAGCATATCAAACTGGAACTGGAGGATGACTCTACAAGCAGGGTGATTTCAGCAATAGCCTTCAATATGGCTCCATATTTCGAGCATATACATTCCCATAAACCTGTCGACATCTGCTATACCATAGAGCAGAATAAGCATCATCATACTGAATCCGTACAGTTGATGATTCGTGACATCCGAATCTCCAAATCCTGAATTAGCGTCTGTCATGCGGCGTTGCTTGTGATTGATGGCCTGTAGGTTGTCGATAATGCCGCGGCAAGGTATTTGTAATTTCTGTATTATTCATTATCAAGATATATGGATATAGAAGGGATTCTGAAGAAATACTGGGGCTACGGTAGTTTCCGTCCATTGCAGCGCGAAATTATTGAGAGTGTCATGTCCGGACATGATACTCTCGGGCTAATGCCTACCGGCGGTGGTAAGTCAATAACTTTCCAGGTGCCAGGAATGGCCTTTGAGTCAGGCCTGACCATAGTGGTGACTCCCCTGATTTCTCTTATGAAGGATCAGATCGACAATCTGAAGCGTCGGGGTATTACGGCAGTGATGCTTAATAGCGGTATGTCGCTGCGTGAGACGCGGGTCGCATGGGAGCGACTTTGCAATGGAAGGGCTCGCTTTCTATATGTCTCACCTGAAAAACTGAGGAATGAAAGTTTTCTGTCAGATCTGCGTCGTCTCGATGTCAGGCTTATCGTTGTGGATGAGGCGCATTGTATATCGCAGTGGGGTTATGATTTCAGGCCTTCATACCTGAGGATATCCGAATTGAGAAAGATACATCCTGATGCCCCTGTCCTTGCCCTTACCGCTACGGCCACTCCTGAGGTGGCTGACGATATCATGAGGCGTCTTGAGTTTGGAGCTGATGCTGCCCGGTTCAAGATGAGTTTCGTTCGCGACAATATCTCATATATAGTGCGTAGGTCAGAGAATAAGATTTCAGACATAGCCAATATCTTGATGCGTACGTCGGGGTCAGGCATCGTTTATGTAAGAAGTCGGCGCAAGACCCGTGAGATTGCGGAGTTCCTTTCGCTTTCAGGCATTTCTGCCGGCTACTACCATGCGGGACTTTCTTATGAGGATAAGGTCGAACGCCAGAATGAGTGGCAGACCGGTGCTATACGTGTGATGGTGGCTACCAATGCGTTTGGCATGGGTATTGACAAGCCTGATGTCCGAATTGTGGTTCATTCCGATCTCCCACCTTCTCTCGAAGAGTATTATCAGGAGGCGGGGCGTGCCGGTCGCGACGGAAATAAGTCGTTTGCCGTATTGCTTGTGTCGAAAAACGACAAAGGAGTGCTGAGGCGTAAGCTGACACAGACTTTCCCTTCTCGAGAAGATATAAGGATGATCTATGAAAGGGCTTGCAATTTCATGAATCTTGCTCTTGGGGAGGGATATGAAAGGCTTATCGAGTTCGATTTCGAGCGTTTTTGCGAGGTGTTTCATCTGGAGCGTCGTAAGGCTATCGCCGCGTTTCATCTGCTTTCTCAGGCAGGTTATCTTGATTACATAGAAGAGACTGAAAGTAATTCGAGAGTCATGATAATCGTAGGTCGGGAAGAACTGTATCATGCCGGGGTCTCACAGGAAGCGGATCGTACCATGGCGTGCCTTTTGCGTCAATATCCCGGTCTTTTCTCTGACTATGTGCAGATCAACGAAGGCAAGATAAGTCGTGAGACGGGGCTTGACCAGGAGACTGTCTATAGTTCTCTTCTTGAACTTAACAGAAGGAAGATTCTCGTATATGTGCCCAGAAGACGAACTCCCTTTATATATGTCGCCACATCAAGGGAAGAAAGCAGATATGTAGTCATTGGAAAAAGCATATATGAGGAGCGTTTTGAAGTCATGTCCCGGCGAGTGGAGTCGATGATAGACTATGCTTTTTGTGATGACGGATGCAGGGTAAGCCGTATGCTTTCTTATTTCGGAGAAGAAAATGCCTCGGATTGCGGCAAGTGTGACATATGTCGTGGCCGTAAGAAATCGGATTCGCACGTCTCTAAAGAGGAAATGATAAAAAAAGTGTGGCAATATATGCAGATGTATCCTTCTGGAGTGACGCAGGTCATTCTTGAGCGGAACTTCACTCCTGACGACAGGCTTGCGGCTGAGGCCTTAAGGTTTCTTGTCGACGAAGGTTTTGCGGTAGAGTCACATTCGATCTATAGGCTTAGGGAGTATTCATGATTTTCTGTACTGTGTCGTTATGGTAGGTCTGGCGGATTGTAATAATTTCTTTGTCAGTTGCGAGAGGACAGTAGACCGAAGTCTTGAAAATCGGGCTGTTGTCGTACTCAGCAACAATGACGGGTGTGTCGTGGCGCGCAGTAATGAGGCGAAGATCGCGGGCATCAAGATGGGACAGCCGGCATTTCAGATCAAGGACCGTGTCTTGTCGGGTGAGATTGTCGCGCTTAGCGGAAATCATCTTCTTTATCGTGCCATAAGCCATAAGGTTCACGATATTTTCAGGCGATATGCTCCTAAAACACTCGACTATAGTGTGGATGAGGCGTTTTTGCTTATGGACGGAATTCCTGACACTCAGCTTAAGGCGATAGGCGAGGCGATCTACCGAAACTGTTGGGATGAACTTCACATTCCGGTGACAATCGGTTTCGCGCCAAGCAAGACGCTTGCGAAGATTGTATCTGAAAACTGTAAGAAAAAAGGACTGCATGTAGGGGTTCTGTTGGATATGGAAAAAGCACGGTCCCTGATGCAGCGTATGCCTATCTCGGATCTCTGGGGTGTCGGCAGGAGATTGTCTAAGAGACTTTACACTTGTGGAGTCTATACCATCGCCGATTTCGCTGACAAGGAGCTCTCATGGGTGCGTGCTCAGATGGGAATCAACGGAGAGCGATCATGGCGTGAGCTTCATGGAGAACATTGCATAGAGCTGGACCATGTAGGGGCCGCGCTTCAGGATTCGGTCAGTGAAAGCCGTACTTTTCCCGAGGATGTAAGTGATTATGATTATCTAAGGGCCAGAATCGCCATTTACGCGGCAGATTGCTGTAAGAAACTACGGTCTATGGGTGGGGAATGTGGTTCCATAGGGGTCATGCTGGAGACCAACAGGTTTCATGCCGAGCGAGGAGCCGCTCGTCCGGAAGGAGCCATGCGTTTTTCTTCTCCTACCGCCGACACCGCTCTTGTGAGCAGGGCGGCTATCGAGATTCTTAACCGTATATACAGGTCGGATCTTGCTTTCAAGAGAGCCGGTGTATGGCTTGGTGATATCGTGCCGGCCGGTTCGGTGACACCATCACTTTTTGACACTGATTCATCATCTTGCGGCAGAACTGTCATGTCCAGGCTCATGAGGGCTATCGACAGCATCAATCTCGGCCCGGGAATGCCGACTGTCAGGCTTGCCTCACAGATCACTCAGGGGCATCCCGGACACAACGACGGATACTCAAGTACCTTCCAGTTTCCGAAAAAATGACACCGTATGTCGTCATGTGCTTGACCGATGTAGCCTGAATTTTGTTTATATTATATAGGATGCGTCGGTTTGGGCCTTATGTCATGCAAAATACAACGACTAAATCATATTACTACGCGATTGTCGCTCTTTCGCTTATGGCCGTATTGACTGCATCATGCCTGTCTTCGTGCCGTTGCGGACGTTCCGGCGGCGGTAACGAGACTGACGGGTCCTTAAGCCTGCCCGATACGCTCCGTGTCGGAATGCTCAACTCCCCTACTACTTATTTTGATTATCGCGGTACTCCCATGGGGTATGACTACGAGATGATGGCAGGATTTGCCAGGACGGACAGTCTTCAGTTTAAGATTGTCGTAGGGGGAACTGTATCGGAAATGGTCGATTGGCTTGATCAGGGAAAGATCGATATTCTTGCCAGTCCGGTGCCTGTCACTGCAGAGTTTCAGGAGCGCGTGCTATTGTGCGGTCCTCGCATGGCAAGCAGTCAGGTCCTTGTCCAGAAGGAGGGAAACGACATGGTGAGGGATGTCACTGCGCTTGTAGGGCGTGAGGTTAAGGTTCAGGCCGATTCCAAGTATTATTATCGAATGTGTAATCTTGATGAGGAATTAGGCGGAGGCATCACTATAACCACACTTGACAGGGATACCGTGAGCGATGATGACCTGCTGTCGATGGTATGGAAAGGGGAGATTCCGATGACAGTCGTTGACTCCGATGTGGCGGAAGCCGCTATTTCCTATTATCCCGGTCTTGACATATCTGTAAAGGTAAGTCTTGACCAGTATTCGAGATGGGCGGTGGCTCCGGGATCGCAAGTCCTTGCCGATATGCTCGACACATGGTTTGCCGACGAAAAGAATGATGTGTCACGGCTCTTTAGTAAATACTATCGTCTTTCGAAAGCTGATTTTTACGATGGCATGTCGAAGGGAATGGAGGATATAAGGAAGATGTCCTTTGCCGGAGGGCGAATTTCTGCATACGACGACATTTTCAAGGCTGCAGCCAAGCGCAGTGGTCTGGATTGGCGGCTCATAGCGGCAATCGCTTATGTGGAGTCCCATTTTAATGCAGGAGTCAAGAGTTGGGCTGGAGCGCTCGGGCTTATGCAGGTCATGCCCCGCACGGCGAGGTCTTTCGGATACTCACCTGAAGAAATGACAGATCCGTCAAAATGTGTGGATGTGGCTGTAAAGGCCCTTGTTCAGATCGACAAGATGCTTGTGAAGCGTGTTGCCGATCCCGATGAGCGAGTCAAGTTCGTGCTTGCCGCATATAATTCAGGTCCGGGACATCTGTCGGATGCGATAGCGCTTGCTGAAAAATACGGCATGAATCCTGCCGTTTGGGATGGAAATGTGGCGGAAGCGACACTCTTAAAGTCAAAACCTGCATATTACAAGGATCCGGTAGTAAAAAACGGCTATTTTCGAGGCCGGGAGACTGTCGGGTTTGTAGACAAAGTGCAATCGGTCTATACCTATTTTAAGGACAGGACATAAGGGTTGCTTAGACTATATGCTGTATAACATATGTCTTGTATTGAAAAAAGCGCGTGTAAAGTTTGCATTATGATATTATTTAATTAAATTTGCAAAAGTAAAATAACTCAATTATTTCATCACCTTTTAAAGTCAATAAAGATGAAGAAACACAATTTTTATGCCGGCCCTTCGATTCTGAGCCAGTACACCATTAAGAATACAGCCGATGCAATCATCGATTTCGCTGACATGGGTCTCTCCATACTTGAAATCTCTCACCGTAGCAAGCAGTTTCAGGCTGTGGTCGACGAGGCTGTGGCTCTCGTGAAGGAACTTCTCGAAGTGCCTGAAGGATATAGCGTGCTCTTCCTCGGAGGTGGCGCGAGTCTGCAGTTTGCGATGGCGCCCATGAACTTCCTGAACAAGAAGGCTGCCTATCTTGACACAGGTGTATGGGCAAGCAAGGCCATAAAGGAGGCTAAACTTTTCGGTGAGGTCGATGTAGTGGCTTCCGGAAAAGACTCTAAATATACTGTTATACCTAAAGACTGGACAGTACCGGCCGATGCCGATTATTTCCATTATACCTCAAACAACACCATTTACGGTACTGAAATCCGTAAGGATCCTGAGGTAGGCGTGCCTATGATATGTGACATGAGTTCGGATATCTTCTCCCGTCCGGTCGATGTCAGCAAGTATGACCTGATCTATGCGGGTGCACAGAAGAATCTTGCTCCTTCAGGAGTGACCATCTGCATCGTGAAGGATGCCGCTCTTGAGAAAGTGAGCCGTGTCATTCCGACGATGCTGAAATATAAGACACATGTGGACAAGGGCTCGATGTTCAATACACCTCCGGTACTTCCCATCTTTGCCGCTCTTCAGACTCTGAAATATTACAAGAGCCTTGGTGGAATCCGAGAGATAGAGAAGATGGATATCGCCAAGGCAGAGCGACTTTATGAGGCTATTGACAGCAGCAAGATGTTTGTGGCTACTGTCCAGGCCAAGGAAGACCGCTCCATTATGAACGTATGCTTTGTCATGAAGCCTGAATATGCCGAACTTGAGAAAGAGTTCATCGACTTCGCTACGTCAAAAGGCATGATGGGAATAAAGGGTCATCGCGATGTAGGTGGCTTCCGTGCGTCTCTCTACAATGCACTGCCGATGGAATCGGTTGAGGCGCTTATCGCATGTATGAAGGAATTTGAGTCACTTCACTAAATAATTTCCGCTTTCATGAAAATTTTGGTTTTTACTGAAAAGCCTTTTGCTCTTAATGCGGTAAAGGCTATTGAGAATACCGTCAATTCAAGCGGTAATGAGTTGAAACTTGTCGAAATGGGTACTCGTGCTGATCTTCTTGAGGCTGTTAAGGATGTCGAGGGTCTCATTGTAAGGAGTGACAAGATTGATTCTGACGTGATGGATGCGGCTCCTCGCCTTAAAGTCATAGTAAGGGCCGGTGCAGGCTACGACAACATCGATCTCGATGCTGCTACAAGACATGGCATTTGCGTCATGAATACTCCCGGACAGAACTCTAATGCAGTTGCGGAACTTGTATTCGGTATGGTCGTGATGATGTGCCGTAATCAATACAACGGTAAGTCAGGCAGTGAACTGAAAGGAAAGAATCTCGGTATATATGCTTTTGGTCAGGTAGGCCGCAATGTGGCTCGTATAGCCAAAGGGTTCGGTATGAATATTTCCGCGCTTGACAAGTTTGTGGCAGATGCAGTCATGGAGGCAGAGGGTGTCAGTCCCGTACATAATGTTGATGATCTTTTCGCTCAGAATGATTTCGTATCCCTTCATATTCCGGCTACTGCTGAAACTCGCGGAAGCATAGGATATGACCTCGTGATGAAGATGCCTAAAGGCGGAGTACTCGTCAACACTGCCCGAAAGGAAGTCATCGATGAGGCCGGACTGATCAAAGCCCTTGAGGAACGACCTGACCTTCGTTATGTCAGCGATATCAAGCCTGACGCAGCAGAGGAATTTGAGAAAAAATTCGGAGCACGCGTCTTCTTTACTCCCAAGAAAATGGGAGCGCAGACGGCCGAAGCCAATTTCAATGCAGGTGTAGCCGCTGCAGAGCAGGTGCTCGCGTATCTGAAGGACGGCTGGAACAACTATCAGGTCAATAAATGAACTGAATGTCAAACTGTAAATACACAGCCTTGCGGTCATTGACCGCAAGGCTGCTGTTTATATATTGCTGTGTATCTTATGATGGATTTAAGGTTTTCAGTTTTTATTGAAGTCATCTATGTGTGACAGTCCTTCAGTATCCTTCTCTATGATTTCATCAGATACATGATAGTTTGTCAGGTCACCGGAGATGTAGCTGTCATATGCCGCCATGTCTATCAGGCCGTGTCCTGAGAGGTTGAAGAGTATTACCGGAGCAGTACCTTCTTCATTGGCTCGCTTTGCCTCGCGGATAGCGGCGGCAATAGCATGACTGCTTTCAGGGGCCGGGATTATACCCTCGCTCTGGGCAAAGAGTGTGGCGGCTGCGAAAGTCTCGAGTTGCGGTATGTCGGTCGCTTCCATAAGTCCCTGACTCTTCAGTTGGCTTACTACCGATCCGGCTCCATGATAGCGTAGGCCTCCTGCATGGATGTTGGCAGGAGAGAAATTATGGCCCAGTGTGTACATAGGTATCATGGGAGTATAGCCAGCCTCGTCGCCGAAATCGTAGCGAAGTTTGCCACGAGTCAGTTTCGGACATGATTCCGGTTCTGCAGCGATGAACCGGGTATTGCGGGCGCCGCTGAGGTTATGCCTCATGAACGGGAATGATATGCCTGAGAAGTTGCTTCCTCCTCCAAAACACCCTATCACGATATCCGGGTACTCCCCTGCCATTTCCATCTGCTTTTCCGCTTCCAGTCCGATTACGGTCTGATGCAGTGCCACATGGTTGAGTACGGATCCGAGCACATATTTGCAATTGGGAGTAGACATGGCAAGTTCGACCGCCTCAGAGATTGCAGTGCCGAGTGAACCTTGATAATTAGGGTTTTCAGTGATTATTTTCCGTCCGGCCTTAGTCGACATTGATGGCGATGCGATCACTTCGGCTCCATATGTCTGCATGATGGAGCGACGGTAAGGCTTCTGATTGAATGATACCTTGACCATATATACAGCAAGATTGAGCCCAAAGTGTTTGGCAGCAAGCGATAGTGCCGCACCCCACTGCCCCGCTCCCGTTTCTGTCGTAATATTGGTCACTCCTTCCTGTTTGCAGTAATAGGCCTGAGGTATTGCTGAATTTAGCTTATGGCTTCCTACAGGACTGACACTCTCGTTTTTGAAATATATATGCGCTTTCGTACCGAGGGCTTTCTCAAGACCACGCGCACGCACCAGAGGGGTCGGTCGATATATCTTATACATCTCCCTCACTTCCTCCGGTATCTCGATATAGCGGTCCTTGTCGTTCATTTCCTGAAGAGACGCTTCTCTTGAAAAAAGTGGGAACAGGTCCTCTGCCTTTAGCGGAGTCTTGGTCGCGGGATTAAGCATCGGTTGCGGTTTAACCGGCATGTCGGCTACGATGTTGTACCATGCAGTTGGAATATCGCGTTCCTGAAGGATAATTTTTTTTGAGTCCATTGATAAGTGGTTTTAAATAGTGGAAATACAAAAAATATGCATTATTGATGTATATTGTTGCAAATATGCAATACAATTATATAACAATACAAAACGAAAAACTATCATGGAGAAATAAATTCTTTTCAGAATTGCAGGTTTTATCTACTTTTTGTAATTTTGCATTATGATAACAGCATCACAGAAAAAAAAGGAGAATATAGCGGAATATCTGCTATATATGTGGCAGATTGAGTATCTGATTCTAGCATATGGTCTTGTTCTGGACCGTGTACGGTAGAATATGTTAGACCTTGAATCGGGTTTTTCTGATATGCAGCGCCGTGA